>JGI24021J15306_10006215_pt1 | contig 14332 bp, 10 predicted proteins | sample Ectturendosymbi1_FD_15306 | JGI IMG/M metagenome (IMG submission 15306) | reverse complement strand
TTAGCAGAAATATAAAGCCAACAAAAAGTTGCAGAACGTTTCAACAGCAAATCTAGCGTCATCATCAACTATTTCTTGCTTAGAAAAAGCTAACTTTGCAACCATTGCCTAACAACAGTCAAAGAATTATGATGCTTATTACAGATATTTTGCCCATGCTATGAAAGCTGTTTTTAAGATCAAGTGTGGCCTGGCTAATGCAGCTTGTAACCTTCTACAGTAGTAAGCAAATGTTCTTTTTCGATTTAAACAAAACTAGCCCCAATTTTATTGAATTGTTGTCAGCCAATCCAACTAATTACTTCAATTTTAATTTTTCCATAAACTTTAGCTTCTCTTTCAAAGTGCATGCTTGTTCGCAAAGACTTTATTCATTTGCTTCGCTTTCATGAATTTTTTGTCTAAAAGCGTTGGACTTAGCCAGTAATATAAAACTGCTTTTTGTCAGCTTGCATGGCTAATGCATCTGCCTCTTGGCTCATAGACGCTGTGCTTTCTTTTCATAACTTTCTTTTAGATTCAAATCAACTGCACGGATTTCATATTGCACAGCTTTCTTCTTTCTAGTTTTTTCACTTTCAGCAGTGAGTTTTCTTTGATCTTCTAAATGTAATTGATATATCATCCTTGCTGCTCGAACATTTCGTTTCAATCTGGGGGTTAACGGAATTTTATTGAAATGAACAGCACTGCTCTTCACTGTGTCATACACAAAACAACTAGCAATTAATGACTTCTCTTTCATTTTTTCTACCATAAGTTCATTGTTGATCGAGAAACCCTTCTCAAAAGCAGGTTGGCCATGAGAGTGCAAAGATACTTTGGACTTCCCAAAGCTGGGCATATTTTGCGTTCTTCATGCAGTTCCAAAATTGATATTCAGAGATATGGTATTCGCCAATCAATAAATCTTTAACATACCAAGTGGATTTTCATATAAACTATAAAATTAAAAAATAAAATTGATGAATTCAGCCGAAGATCAAACTACGATAGTACAATGCACAGTCTATAAATAAACTTCCAATAGATTTATGTAGCAAAGCCAAAAAGCTAAACATTACCAGTGTCTTTTGCTGATGGCATTGGTAAAGCAAAGGACTTAAATTGTAAGATTATCTTTTTGAAACAATGAAAAATTTTGCTCCTTTTTTAACTCTCCAAAATTTTTAATGATTTTTTAATTTTCCATGACTTTCAAATTTTTATCAATTTTCCATGACTTTCCAGGAAAATTTATTTTTCCAGGATTTTCAATGATTTTCATAACCGTGGGAACCATGTAACCTATTGTCCTGAAAACAAGAACCCCATACAATTTTTAGAATGATTGTAATATAACCTCTAACCTAGCTAAGATCATGGATGCCATATGAAAATAACTGTGCTGCTGTATTGTCTGTTGTAGATTGCTGTGTGGTAATGCTACAAGGGTTCCTAAGGCAGTTGTTCAAGTGTGGAAGGGGGTTTTGGCTATTGCTTTGCTAGATGTCAGTAGTACTGAAATGTGTCTAGCACAGCTATGACCCACGGTCCAGCCCTCAGGCCGCGTGTGGCCTAGGCGAAGATTTTCGCTATAGTAAAACTAAAAGTATCCAACATACTAACAACCTTTCCTTATTTTGATAACCTTGAATTTGACATTTTTGATGCAGGTGGTCTCCTCAGTGCCACTTTATGATGTCGGTTAACATTGCAACTGGGATTTCAATGCTTTCAGTGTATTAGCTTCAGCTAAATTTAGTTTACTCAGATCTAAGTTAGTCATTCAATGTGTGGTCCTGGTTAACACTTTGAGCCGGTGTACGAATAATCGTACGTAGATTTCGGCCTAAAACCAGCAGTTTTCGGTTGTCTTACCAATGCCATATCTCCTCCGCCGATTGCGCTAGAAAGTTGTCCAATGGCTCAAACAGATCGACCAATCTTCTAGTCTGCACTTGAACAAAATTTTTTTGGTTGGATGTTGCGGATTTTTTTTGAGTGACGTCATAAGTGAAGTAGTTTTGGGGCCATTTTGGCTCATCTTGCCTGGCCTAGGGCCTAGCCGCTAGGCCAAAGTATTTCGCTGAAGTTTTCATTGGAAACTAGGCTCGAGCCCGAGTCTTTTGAGCCTTTGATCAACTTTCTAGCATTACTGGATCAAAAGTTATGATCTAAAATAAACAAATCAATCAATTATCTAATTAGCTAATTATTCAAAAATTTTTATTACTTTAAATCACAACTTTTGAACCTGAAACCCCAGCAGGTCATCCAAAGTATCAAAAGACTCAGATTGTAGCCTAGTTTCCGATAAAAACTTCAGCGAAATGCTACCATCCAAAGGTTTGAGCCCAGGGCCAGGTGAAGTGGGCCAGTGCAGCCTAAAAGTCATCCACTTATGGCGTCACTCACAAAAAATCTGCACTTCCCAACCAAAATATTTTTTTTCAAGTGCAGACTAAAAGACTTTCTGTGTCTTTTGAGCCTTTGAACAGCTCTCTACTGCTTTCGGCGCTCGAGTTACGCGCGTGCAAAACCACGTGTGATCCGGTTGTTTTTTCACGAAAATCCCCAACACCAGCCGGACGCCAGAGTGTTAGGATAGCTACACGATTTTTGGCCCAGAAAGCCATTTGGGTTGAACATAGCTGGTCTGGCATTACCAAAATGAGCCCAATTATACCATTTTAGTTGGCTGGCTCAACACAAATAGTTGATTTAGGTACAAACTTTTGGCTCGAACAAAACTGGATTATGCTATGTGAAAAATCAGCCCAAGTGCTTCCTTGGAAGCAAAAATTCAATAGTTTAGTTTTTAGGAAAGTAGTACACACCTGCAAAAGTATAAATCACATAATACACCAAATTACCTGCTGACATAACTTCACATTTTGATGGAGTACAAAATTCTGATATTGTTCCATAAAGCATGTTTATTTGGTTAAAGAAATCCACAGTATTAACAGCAATCCATTCATTTAAATCTTCCCCTTCTGGCAAAGCTACAGCCATTTGCAAATTGCCACTTCCCAATGTGACGGCAGCATGGCGCATCAACTCATGTTGGTGAGAGCCTTCAGGTATACTTTTCCTGGGCTTAAAAGTTTTATTGTGACGATTTTGGAAGAAGAAACTCATAACCAGAATTTTTAATTTAACAAATTACAATTACCCCAAGTATTACACATATGAACACCTGAAATATTGGTCAAACATTTAAGTATACCTAAGCAAAATAGGTAGCATAATGCATTTCAATAAGTTGTCACAGGCAACTGTTTAAAATGGCCTGAAGTAATACCCAGATTGAAATCTGTGTGATGAGCTCATGCACAGTATTTTTCCAACATTAGCTTGTGGTGTCATAATGCACAATCGAACCAATGCAAACAGGTGTTCGTTTTGCTGGAAAAATGAGGAACTTGAAATTTTTGACTTTCGCATGACAAATTAACCACCAAGATATGAAATCTAGACTGTCAATAAACATTATAGTGTTCAGAATTCACAAGAATTTTAAGGTGTGACAAAGTAAACAAGAAAGAAAGGTTGGTTGTGATCACTTTCAGTGTGCACAAATCAGCATGTGCCATGCTGACGAGCAAAAGCTTTTGAAATTATGAGTAAAAGCATAAAAGTGTCAGCTACATAGATTTCAGTCTGAATGAAAAGCGATGACCCTTTTTTCTTGTTCATCGCTATCATGTTGCAGAAAAAACTGCCTGAGAAACCATGGCAGCTGTTGATGAGAAACCATGTGTGACACAAGCGCTTTTATGCAGAACAGACCATGCATGATTGCTGTTCAGCAGAAAAGCTGTGGTGTGTGTAACTGATCTGTGGTTGTAACCTGGGCTAAGAATATCATCTGGAATTTGCCAAAACAACCAAGGTAGGGATAAAAATTGTCATCTTAGTAGTCCAGCATGCTGTAAACATAACGTTTTTCAATAGGGTAAAACTACCTCTAAATCATGCAGTTGGTAAAGATAGCATTTTTGCTGAACAAATTTTTTAGTTGTTTCAAGTATGAGCAATTACCTCAGCAGTCTCTTCAATGTGTGCTTAATGCATGGAAAATTCCAATAGGAATTAATTCAAACTGTCATTGCACCTAATTGTTGAAATAAACATGGGGACATATATGATGCTAGGGAATATAGACCTGTTTCTCTTGTAACTATCATTTCCAAATTGTTTGAACATTATACTTTGTCCTGCATCTCACCATGTGGCCACAACAGACAACAAGTTTGGTTTCAAGCCACAACATGGCACTAACATGTGCATATTTTTACTTAGTGTCATAGTATGTAAGCAAGGGTACCCCAGTGTTTTTAGCATACTTGAATGCATCTAAAGCATTTGACAGAAATAACCACAGGCTGTTGTTCACTGACCTAATTAAGCACAATGTACTGATGTGCACAGCAAGACTGCTGATGAGTTGGTATAGGCACCAGACCATACAAGTGAAATGGGACACTAACTTCTCATTCCTCAGTACTGTAACCAACGGGGAAAGGCAAGGGGAGTTCTGAGTCCACATTTATTCACTGTTCACCTTGATGAACTCTCAAACCAGCTGGGTTCAGCAAGAGTGGGATGCACTATGGGAAATATGATATGAATCACCTAATGTTTGCTGATGATTATGTGTGTTTGGACCTAACATTAGTACACTTCATTGTCTTCGGAATATTTGTAGTGACTATGCTGCTTAACACGAAATGGCTTTTAATTGCAACAAAACAATTGTTCTTTTTTGTCCCAAAAAGTATCAACCTGCTTCATTGCATGTTTTTCTGAATGGTGTACGTGGGCAATTTTCTCACGAAGTCAAATATCTTGGTGTATCGCCAAATGCCTCACTAAAAGATAATGATATCCAGAGACAAATAATTTCATTCCACTGTGCAGCAAACACACTCGGAGGCAAATTTGCTCCATACCCTCCTGCTGTAAAATACTCCATTTCATGCCTATTGCATGCCAATTGTGGAGCAAATACACACAGAATTAAATTATCAATATGAAATGCTTACAAGTTGGCTGCAACAATGCGTAGCTAAGTATGCATTGCATACACAGGAACAACAAGAATATAAACAAGTTTATTGTACTGCGTAATGTCTTCACTCCCACACACAATGTAGTAGACTTAAGCATGGCAGTAACAAGGTGCAAACAAATACATGAAAGAACAGGAAGATAAATATGTATGCCAGGGCAATTCCACACAAACGTCAACCACTAAGTTTAGACATATTTTATTGATAAATCCTAAAACTAGAAGCACTGAAGTTCTTCTTTTTGTATGTGGAACACATGTCATGCACAGTATCATCTTGCGGTGACATATGAAGAACAGTGGACGGTGAATAAAATTGGATGTGTTAAATATACACAATTTGTTTCTAAATAAATTTGATGTTGGTAAGACTTTTATATAACTACTTTTTGGATCATCATTGAGTGCAAAAGATATGTTGTGTTCTTCACTGCTTGAAATTTCCCTTTTGCATGTTACCTCTGAAATATTACAGTTTTTTTGGAAAATATTCATGTCACGTTTCTTTGCGTTAAGTTTTTTTGAAAAAGTTTTACAAAGTATCTTTTAAAATATATTTCAAATTATCTTTAATTTAACTCTACTGAACACATTTATCCCATTAATGATTTTCTTGCTGTTTAGATTTTACATAGAAACAATAAAGTAAATTGTCCACCTACGCCAAGCTCTATGATGTGACGTGTGTGACACCATCTTAATTTCATGTATAAGTGCATATATTGAAATGAATTTAGTTTTGTGTGTGAAGTACATGCAGTATGTAGAAAACAGTTTGTATTGCTTCCTTAATACATTCCTGTGCATACCTAACTTGTCCTTGCATGTATTAGCAAAAGATTGCTTATTGATAAGACACTTTGCAGACAAAATCTAAGCAAAGAACAAAGGTGGACAAAATCTAATCAAAGAACAGAGTAACAACTACATTATGCTGGCTTACCATCTAAGTTATATTTGCACAGCACACTTTAGTTTCCAGATGCAACTTTTAAACCAAATACAAAATAAACAATAAAGCAAGCAACAAATCAACAACACAATTACACCTGACTAATCAGCAATAATTGATAGCAAGTGTAAACTGACAAGAAAAATTAACAGTAACGTGAGATTTGCAGATTTGCTTTGTTTTATTATTGGTTTAATAATGAAGTTGTTTTCCTAGGGGTTAAAGTAACAATAGCTTTGCTTTCTTAGGGTAGAGATTGTTTGTTTTGTTAAAAGTTTTTCCAAGTGATTGCCTGAATCTGTATGATGTTAATGTTTCAGAAAAATGTAAACCTTTTGTAGAAATATGCCTGTTTCCAGTTTTTTTCAATTGCCTGCTTTTGCTCTTTTTGTTTTTGTTCTTTTGTTGCTAGTAAATCAAGGCTGCTAAGTAAATTAATCTTTTTTATTATCTTCACTGTTTTGCTTTCAGGTGCTTGTGCTTTACATGTACAGAGCTTTAAATTCAGGACTAATTGCTGTTTCATTTTCTTTCTTGCTTTTTGCCAAGGTTCATTCTTTCAGCATAAGACTTTGCATCTTCACCTATTCTGGAAATTACCCAAGTTCATCTGGTTGTAGAAAAAAAAATAGGCAATGCTTGTTTTGCTTAACAGAGGCAAAAACACTGCTGGAGCTATTTTTTCTTTAGCCAAACACAGTTGGTTAAAGTAATCACATGATAAGTTCGAAATGCACAACCTGTCTAGTTGATGGTTGTGACATCGGCAACAGCTCAGTCCATTAGCAAGTTTTCACATATATAGTTTCAGTGGTGGCATGCTCTTGGTGGCTTCTTGTCTGCCTTGCGTAAACTGCAGACTACTAACCCTTGTCTCTTTGCATATCGTACTTGTCCTGTGACCACTTCCAGCAATCGTGTTCAACTTAAAGGCAAAATAACACAGCCTTTGCCTCATGAGGCAAAATAGATAATGTCACAAACGTGTTTTCTGCAGTCAAGTGTTTTTCACAATAAACAGTGGGCATCATTATTTTATAAAATGTCTGCTTATAAGAACAAAAGCAATAGTTGGCACCAGAAGAAATTGTAGTACTTTACTATTCCAATTGACTAATTTTTAGGCTTATAAAGTGCTCACGCTAAATATAGACTACCCTTGTATTTTTTACTTAATAGTCCACCTGTCATTTTCTAGTTAAATTGATAAATCACTGGAATTATTTCTAGTATTTGCTTCCACATGTGGTGATGGTATTGCAAGTATGACTACTCTGATGTAATTGAAGCATAAATCTTTGTTTGTACAGAAGTAAGTCACCAGACATCTAAAAAGTTGTATCAAGAGGTTAATTGCTTTGGCAACAGGTTTGAAATTAATCAGAAGTTGCCTGATTAGACCTTTGACCAATCTTTACAACTACTATGCTATGATGAAACTGGCAAAAGTGGACTCCATTGCACACGTCACATTTTGATGTCACACACATCACGCACTTGTTTTGATTAACTGTCTTAGCTGAGCAACAGTTAGAATAAGAAGATTTTAATGAAACTTTGTAACTTCTATGGTAATAGTCTATGATACGTTTTTGCATTAAAGTGGCTCTACTTCACAGAATTCTTGTGATATGCCATTGCAGGTAAAAAGTAATTTCCAAAAAAGGTCACACATGTCACGTTTTTTAAATAAGGAAATAAAGAATATGTCAAGTTGCAGAATAATTTTTTTATCAAACCAAGCACTTATGAAGTAGTTTGCCACTGATACCAAAATAAAATATCAGAAATGCACGAAATAATAATAATAATGAATTATCTGCAAAAAATAGTCAAAATGTCACACACGTCACATATGGAATCACGCAGCTAGTAGATAAGCATATGCATGATGGTACTAACACACACATGGATGGTACCCGTTTTTCTTCGTTGTGACATTTCAGTCATCTTTTGAGAGACATTTTGGTTGCTGAGGCATTTCGGTCATTTGTCTCACAGTTGCATTGAAATTCAAAATTTTTTCATTAGCCTATATTTTCAGACATTCTGACTCACATATTTAATTTTTTTTTGGTCATTTCAAAAACATATTGGTCTATGACAAAAAGAAAACAGGATGGCACTATCACTGTTGTTATAATATAGTGCTGTGATGACTTCAAAGTAGACCAATTTATGAAATGCATGGGGGAGTGGGAGGCTATGAAGGACCAGGGTCATTTAGGCTACAGATCACCCTAAAGCGAAGCTACTTATAGTGTAAAGGGAACAGCTTATAGCAGTAAATAAAAGTCTGTTTCTCTGAGTATAAGGTTTAATATGCGCAATATGGTTATATCGTCACTGTAAAACCAAACTGGGCTATGTCCAAAAATGGGGTTTTGAGAAAATAGCAAAACTAAAATTTTTTAGCCTAAAGTTTTGCTGTTTTTTTCTCCTTGTAGTTACTTCTTCAAACTCTGACCAATTGTAGGTCATGGTGGTACATATCAAATCAAGCAAATTCAGCAGCTCTTAGGACCTCCCGTTGTTTTTTTGACCCTCTTGTGGACATAAACCTGCTTAGAATTTTTACGTTTTTGCTGACCCACTTTATAAATGGACATAAACCTTTATATAAATTTAAGGTTGTGAGCAAAAATGTGGCTTTACGGGTGTAATAATCTGACATTATTGATTGCATAGACTGAAAGCACATATAGACAATGTAAAGCAAGTTTTGCAAAGGGCATTCTTAATTAATGAAGGTACTTGCAACCTGTTTTTTTGCTGAGACATTTTGTTCACTGAAACGTTTTGGTTATTTGTCTCACAGTTGTATTAAAACTTACTATACCAGTGTTCATTAGCCTATATTTTTAGACATTTTGACTGAAATGATTTAATTCTTTTGGTCATGTCAAAAACATTTCGGTCTATGACTGAAAAACAGCCTGAAACAAATTTTTTTGTACGGAACTAGCATTATGTATGTGCAAAGTGTACCATGAAGTTAATTTTTCTCCTGTGTTGGTGCTTCTTTTTACTGGACTTTGCTTTTTTGTTAAAGTGACCTAAAAATATTGAAAATATACATTCCAAGGACCAAAAATTGATTTGTGCTTTTTCTTCATCTGTATTTTGTATTCCATTTCATTCTGCAACTGTCACAAATTTATTTCACATGTGCAAGTGTTTGCAGTGAAAGAACCATGTGTAAACCTGATGCTTAATTTGTTTCTTGACATTTTTTGCACTTGGAAGGCTTTTGTTTTTGCTGCAGGAATGATGCAGGGCTTCTGGCTTTTATGCCAAGCTTGCTGAATTTTGAGGCCTGAAATATTTTTAATTCCTTGTATTTCCAAAGAATACTTGCAGAAATGAACATCCTATCAAACTTTTTCATATATTCCAAAGCAACCTTTCATTACCCAGACTGTAATAAATCTTTTTTGTTAACACTTTGGCGTCTGGCTGCTTTCGGGGATTTTTGGAAAAAAAAACACCTAAACGCATGTGGCCTTGCGCAGGAATATCTCTGCTCCTGTACAGGTTACGGACCTGGATGAAGCATCAAAAGACGTGGCAAGTCTTCTAGTCTGCACTCGAAAAAAATTTTTTTGCTTGGGGGTTGTGAGTGACGTTATAAGTAGAGGTCATTTCGACCACCTTGGCCCACTTTGCCTGGCCCTGGGCACTAACCGTTAGGTGGTAGTATTTCGCTGAAGTTTTTACTGGAAACTTGGCTACAATCCGAGTCTTTTGATACTTTGGATGACCTGCTGGGATTTTGGGTTCAAAAGTTATGATGCAAGTTAGTAAAAATATTTGACGAATTAGCTAATTAATTAATTTGTTTATTTTAGATCATAACTTTTGAACCAGAAACGCTAGAAAGTCGATCAAAGGCTCAAAAGACTTGGACTCGAGCTTAGTTTCCAATAAAAATTTTAACGAAACACTTTGGCCTAGCGGTTGGGCCCTAGGCCAGGCAACATGAGCCAAAATGGCCTAAAAACTACTTCACTTATGACGTCAGTCACAAAAAATCTGCATCCCCAACCCCAAATTTTTTTTTCGAGTGCAATCTACTAGACTGGCCGATCCGTTTGAGCCATTGAACAGCTCTCTGGCGCAATAGGCAGAGGAGCTAGGGCATTGGTAAGGCAACCGAACACTGCTGTTTTTTAGGCCGAAATCGAAGTACGAATATATTGTACGCCGGCTCTCAAAGTGTTAAAAGCTAAGAAGCTGTCGAGGAACAGGTTGCTGTATAAGTAGCTTTCTGAAAATGTTGCTTTAAAGATTGATGCGACATCTAAGCCCAGATATATCTCCTAATGCTCTGCAAAAGAGCAATTTACTTTTACACAAGAATATGCTGCTTGCTCTTTTGTTGGATCATAATCTAAATCGCTACCATCATCTAACTTACAACATCTGATTTGAATGAATATCAATCTCTTTATGCGCTCTCTCATGAGTAAATTGTCTGTCTGAACTCTTCTGAATGGAAATTACCAGACCAGTATCATAACTCCTTCAAGTCAGTATCCTAGCAAAAACCCATTTATCTCCAGACTTTCCTGTGAGCCTTACATACACATTTGCATTTCTATAGTTTTATCCAAATGTTTACGAAGATGATCTGTGTTTGATGCACAAGCATCTTTTAGTCATACAAGATGAGATCAGACAAACATCAACATTTGAAAACACTGCATGCAGCAGTGTTTTACCTCTATATCAATGGTTTATGAGATGTTCTCATGGAGTGGTTCCCAACATGGATCTTACACCTCTCAAGGAAGCAATTAACTTTTGAATGAGGCATTGAGCTTGATTAGTGAGGTCTCGGTCCAAAGTTCAAACATAAATTTTTAATTTCATTCTTTTTCATGGATGCTATAATCTTTGGAAGCTTGTTTAAATCAAGTAATGGCATTTTGGGCTATCTAATTAAAACAGAGTTCACTTCTTAAATCATTACATTTATATAGCACTTGAAGGGCAATCAGAATTTTAGAGGTGATTAGGTAGGGTATGAGCGAAATTTAGTGGGACACAGCAGTTTCTTTAACCAGTCTGATCTGATTGTTGAAGAAAGCTTCAACGTTTTTTTTGCAAATTTGAATTGCTTTGGTTAAAATGATTATTTGAATGTACCTTTGAAGGCAAAATGACAAGATCTATAAGTCTAATTTTTTCATTTTGGTGGACAGACCTTTGGCAAAAGTTTTTTTCTTAAGGGTCTATGTCTGCCAAATGGACATAGATCTTAGGTGAATGTTCTTTTCTTAAGGGGCTATGTCCATTTAGACTAGTTTTGTTTTGAAAGTGAATTAAAAAATTGGTCTTAAACTCTATGCTATTTTCTTAACCAAGAAAGATAGAGCAATGAAACCATGCCAGAAAGAAAGAGCTATGTTCAAAATATTAAAAAGTGCAAAAAGTAAAAATCATCAAAAGTGGACATAGCCCAGTTTGGTTTTACAGAGGCGATATGATTTGTGGAAGCAAAATGCATTGCAGGCAAGGTCAAACTGCAAGAAACTGGTTTAACGTTGCCACATAAAACATTTGCTGTTTTCACATATATTGGACATATTTCCATAGCTAACAGGAAATGCGTTGGCAGTTATGGACTAGTGCAGCACTGCAATGGTGTCACAGAATTTAAGCAGGTTGAGACAAGGTGTCCAATCACGTATTTGGGAAATGCATTTTCAGTTGATGTGATAAATCATGGATGGGAACAGAAATTCGTGTACTGTTTGGTAGACACATTATTCCCTTTGTGAGTAAAGACTAAAGGCATCCCACTACTTTGTACAAAATTTTAATGTGACCAATTTTAATGAATGCAACAAAAACAAACTGAGCAAAATATAACAGATCTACATCATATCATGACTCTACTATTTTCATAGTAACAGCGTTATATAATTAATTCAATGCAGTATGTTAATGCATACCAGTGGTTCTTAACCTTTTCGCTGAAAGGAGACAAATCCATACTGACAATTTTGTTAGACAGCCACATTAACAAGTTTTACACTTGTCAATACACACACTTTGTTTTGGCTTAAGCAGAACAAAGTCTATTACACAAAATAAAGGTTTTATTGAATGACTGCTGAGGATCGCACAAAGACAAAGGGTGCTTGGGAGCTGCATGCGGCTCTAAGAACAGTGGTGGAGAACCACTGATGTATACCAAGAAAAAGTTCCAAAAATGTTGTTACTACCACCCAAGTAACACATTTTAAAAATATTTTCCTATAAAAAGCATCAAATGTACTAAATATAACCTATACCAAATATAACCCAGTTTATTTTCATCTGTTACATGACACGTGTTTATTTCAAATGAATTGCTCACTCACTATTATTTTAATGTTTTATTGCTGATATTTGTTCTTCTCACTATCAGTGCCTAAATACTGCCTGTGCTACAATGCCTCTGGTCTGTAGCCTTTGAGTAGATTAACTGTATGAGATTGAATTTGTTTTTGCACTTTACTGTTGTTTGGTATATCATTTCTTTTTTTCTTTCTCTTGTTTTAAATCTGTATTTGATTACAAACTGCAGTCACATACTACACAACTTTAGGGACACCCTGACAAAATAATCTTCAGTTTTTTATGTCCAAGCCCCATATTCATTTTTTGAGGTTCTTGTGTATTTGTAATGTTTATACTGGCAGCTAAACTTAGACTTCGGCATGCATGGCAGTAACAAGGAACAAACAAATCCATGAAAGAACAGGAAGATACATATGTGTAAGGGATTCCACGCAAACGTCAACCACAGACTATTTTTTCAAACTAAGTTCAGACATATTTTATCAATAAATCCTAAAACTAAAAGCATTGAAGTTTTTTTTTTTGTATGTGGAACATATGTTATGTGCAGCATCGTCTAGTGGTGACATATGAAGAATAGTGGATGGTGAATAAAATTGAATGTGTTAAATATGCACAATTTGTTTCTAAATATTTTTGATGTTGGTAAAACTTTTACAGTGCAAGAGATGTTGTGTTCTTCACTGCTTGAAATTTTCCTTCTGCGTGTTACCTCCGAAATGTTACATCTTTTTTTGAGAAACATTTATGTCACACACATTTTTTTGCATTAAGTCTTTTTCAAAAAGTTTTACAAGGTATTTTTTAAAACATATTTCAAATTATTTTTGATTTACCTCTACTGAACACATTTATATATCCCATTAATGATTTTCCAGCTAAACTTGAATACAATATAATGTAATCCAGAAATGCAATTGTTCACCCATACCATATTAACCATTGTCAAGACCTTTGATGCCTTGTTTAGAAACAATCTGTATGTATTTTTACAACAATGTGCACCTTTAATTACATTTACCAACTACACAGTAGTTGTCTCTGTTATGTGCATCACATCAACATTGCCTGTAAGTATCAACCAAAACCTTCCGTATGCTTCATGGTGCCTCATGATTTATGTATTTTCTTATGATTCCTTTGTCACCCCCAACATGTTCATGATGCGTGTAAGCCAAACATGTAAAAAATAAATATATATAACTAGTGAACTGCCAAATCTTGCTTTAAATTCAGTAAAAACAAATAGTTGTCAGCCTCAAGCTTCTTCTTTTCAGCCAATTGTTCAAACCACTGATTGGCTGGCGGCCGCACTAGATCTCGGGGCAGTGTTGAGCAGCCATTCAATTGTTTCATCGTCCAGAATCGTCAGGCCATGCAGCCCATGGGGAGGTCAATGGATTAAACATTGGAGGACAACATGGTTGACGGTTTGTTCTTCTGCGCCACACTCACAGGCCACAGAGGAGGCCATACCCCATTTGCTCAAGCAGGAGTGGAAACGTCTGACACCGGTGCAGAGGCGGTTAAGCCGGGCTCTTCTTGGGAGGGTCATTCCAGGGGGTAGGTGCTGATGTCAGGGATGAAAATGCAGAGTCTTGTGGTCTTGTCTGCCCACTCTGCATTCCATTGGTGATCCGCCCACTGCGCTGCACGTATGTTGTTGTTGTTGTTGCCAGATAAGGTGATGAGATGTTGTGCGCCAGGTACAAATGGGTATCTCGATTTGAGATGCTGTGCACTCTCACTCGATGAACAGCAGGTGAGAGTGGAACAGATGTCAAGGCTCCATGGCACAGCGTTTTATGGACAGTGTGGTTCCAGTGCAACGAAGCTCAGCAGGTTGGATGCCTGCGAGGATTGGAAGGTTGTCTGCTGGTGTAGGGCACAAGCATCCAGTCACAATTTGCAAGGCGTTGTTTTGTGGCGAGTCGATGAGGCGGGTATGAGCACTTTGGCACCAGGCAGGCGCTCAG
>JGI24021J15306_10006214_pt1 | contig 14332 bp, 6 predicted proteins | sample Ectturendosymbi1_FD_15306 | JGI IMG/M metagenome (IMG submission 15306) | reverse complement strand
AGTCACCCTGTACCATTTCTAACAGAAACAATAGCCAGCTCTACCTCCTAATATGACGTAAGTGCTATCTTCTTGTGGTGGGCCTATCTGATACGTACTTGCATGAATAAATGCAATATCTAATTCCTCAATGCATAGCTTACCCATGAGTGGAAGAAATTTGCTTGTAAACAGATGTCTCAAGCTCACAGAATAAAACAAATTATTAAAAACCTAACACATTAAACAAAAAATACTCCTTGAATTCATTTTTATTCAATTTTTCTGAACTTGTTTATTTGTCAAAACTGTTTTTTACTTATTTCAAATGCCTGTGTTTTCCACATTCCTCAACACTAGAATTTGGTGGGGGGCATGCAGTCAAGCACAGTCCCGTCGCCACGGGGGGCTTTGCTGGGCTTAGCCCCCCCAAATTGAAACATGAAACACTATAAGTTAGTGGACTTTTTGTCAAATTTGAATGTCAAGCCCCCTCTGCACGAACGCAGAGACCCCGACGGTTCTGGTCAAGCAGTTGCCCCGGGAATCACCAAACCTATCTGCATTCCCCTGGTTATTACGACTACGTTAAGCAAAATTTTTGAGCTTTTATGGTTTGACAAACTTCATGTTGAAATGGATTTGGTGTGATACTGAAGGAAATTATGATGATTTCTGTTTGTGGGATATTTTAAGTAAATGCTGAATACTTTTGCAAAATTCTAATTGCAGCTGTGTAACAACGTTGAGTATATCAGTTATTGTGAGCTTTTCAGTTACTGCTACATGTGCATTATATCACTTTGGCCCAGAAACTGAGCATTTCCAAGAACATGATTGTCGAAATTCAGGTCACACAATTGCTAACCGGGAATTTCGCACGGAGCGTCACCGACCTCAGATATTTCTTAGGTTGGTGGATGTGACACATTTCATTTATAGCAGTTTTTTGAAGGAACAGCCGAGAAATTTACAGTAAATGCAAAAAAAAATTTCTTTGAAGTTAGATAATTACAGGTAAAGCATGAAATCACAGTATTTCTAATATTTTCTGTCAACTTTTCAGGGTGTCATATACAAGAAAATGCTTCGGGATTTTGCAATTTTATATTTGTCTAGCAGTTTTGTATAAAATCATATGCTTTCAGTTTTGCATATACATTCTTCTGTCTGTTCTTCTCTTTTATGTATTCGTGACTCGTGAGTTTCCCTCAGTCAGTCCTTTGTTTTATTACTCAAAACTCTCGGAGTGCATGCTCCAGAAACCCCCTAGTCCCTAGAGCTCGCATCAGCGGTGATTGTAACTAGACCTGACCAGGGAGTTGAACAAGCGGGTTCGCTGGATTCGGCACCTTGAAAAGACTCTGACAAACCCGTGGTTTGGGAAACATGGTGCAACTCTGGCCTATTTTATCCCGTGTTATCAGATCAGAAAAACTTTGTGGCCAAAAATTTGTCATTAAAATTCATGCGGCTTTATACAGATGATCATGTAACTTTTTGGTTAGTTTCTGCATTTTATTTCACTAGGTGCTACAATTTGAGAACGGATTACCGCAATCTTGAATGTAATAAAACAGTTTGAATGTTCAATCGTGACCACAGTTTCAGAGGGAATAGCTTCACGCGAAACTATTAGATTATTAACTCTACTGTAGTTAATGATTTCCAAGATTCAAAAGTCCTGACGTCAATTCTGTGACGTCACAATCACAGGAAGTTTTCAGACGGGTCTAGGAACAACTATATGCAGGCGATTGCAGGGCCCGGGTCAGCTTTCGACGCCCCTAACACCCAACTCATTCGTCGAATCTATGCTGCCATGAACGGGCTGGGTGGGGGCGCCAAAACTGAGTTTGCTCCCGGGCGCGGGAAACCCTAGGTACCCCACTGCATATACTGTGACCCTCAAAACGCAAGCTCAAGCTCCATTTTGTAAGTCAGTGCAAGTTTCAAGAAGCTCCGACCTGATCCTTCCACGTAACGTTCTGTTCTTAAGTTCCCTCTTTAATAACCTGGAGAGCACATAGGCCGACGATTGGTGTGGTGGGTTTTTCATGTTGGTGGTGATTTTGTGGATTTTAACTAGTCTCGCAATTTATTCCACACAATCATTTATTTACAAAAGTAGGAAGAACTTAATTCAAGAATGAAGTTTTGTATCCACAGGGCCAGTTTTTTATGTGAGCACGCGGCCGCTGAAAGCCTAGCAATCGTTTTTGACTTTTAAACTAAACCAGTTCGTCGAAGCAGAAAAATGACCCCAAGCTGGTGAAGTGTAGTTCAGATGCTACAGCCAAGGTTTTTTTAAGGTTCGGCTGAGATCGCCGCCGAGGATTTTTGAAAGACCTACCAGAGCACAAGCGTTTATGTTGCGACATTTTATCTGAAATACCGCACAAACTGCAATGTATAACCGCGTTGCGGCATCAATATCTTCTTGCGAGCACACTATATGACTTTCACAAGAATAAATCGCGGCATCGCATTGAATAACTTACGCATCCTGCAGCCTACTGTACTGTTTGTGGGTTTTATTTAATTCAATTTTATACTTCATGAACTTCGCAGACCTGATGATGCCTACCTAGTCAACAAAGTGTATAATCTGTTAAGATGGCACAGTTTTATTCTAAGCTGTGAAGGACTACAACGTATAATTTAGAAAAATCTAACTTCTGTTACAAAAGATGTATTTTTTTACTTCACCACATAAAAATGAAGTGAGAGTTTTGTATTCCACGGAATTTTCGAATTCCATCTATACAAGCTTTAAACCAGGATAATGTAGGCTAGTAAATGCAGTTGCTTGGCTGGAACTTCCATCCCTGAAGCAGATGAAACTACCACTGACGGTTAGTGAAAAAGTTTCTGCCAGTTTAAATGAAAGGCCGAAAAATGTGTTAAAGCAATTTACGTTTAGAAGTTCATTAGCTGGCTAGTCAAGCCTACACTAACAAAGTTTAGGCTAACCTAATGGCCAGTAAATGTCTGTTGCTTGGGTTCCTGCAGCACGATCCTATTGATTTTTTACTATCGTATTGTGTGGCGTAAGAGTTGAAACACGTTCCACTCAATCAGACTGCGCCACACCAGCTGCACTTGCCCATATTGATCATATTATCTACACGATCACATCATAACTGAGCGTGATATCAAGAGTGTTTTTCGGGCCTTGAAAATATGTGACGTTTCAAGGTTTTCAGAGGCTTACCTGGATGCCTCTGAAAAAATAATTTAGTGCATAGACGTTGAGAAAGCCGCAATTCTGCACGTCCAGCAGTTTAAACAGGTATTGCAGCGCTGCAGGTTCCTTGCGGTTCTCGATGGCAAGAACGAAGTCGAGGTAGGTCTTGTAATCCATTTCCCCATCGTATGTCAGACATTCCTGTGGAAAAGATCAAGTCGAGTAGTGCAACTGCAGGTAGCTTTACTGGCAGACTGGCTGGATCAAACCAGTCGCTTGTAGCTGCGTTAACTGTACAGAGAAAAATTAAGCGGCTTTCCGCGATCCGGACGCTGTTCTCAATCTGGCGCAGTTTTTCGCAAAGGTGCGAATACGTCAGATGATAGTTAAGCTCCTTCAAAAAAAGCTTAAAAAACAGTAAAAGCAGCGGCAGTTCAAAATTTGAAAAACAAAATTCAAGCACACGGCTCACAACAAATTTATGGTTGAAGCCAGAAGTAAGTCGGTATGGCACTTTTGCAGTCAATGGTAAAGCTTTCAGCAGGGCCTGCCCTAGCAAGTGCGGGGCCCACTGCAAGACCCAGGCGCGGGGCCCCTCTGGACAGTGGTGTTATTACGTCATCGTGCCCAGTCAACCGCGCTGTGACTTTTTTGATGAAGATATTTTAGCAAAACAACTATATGAATATAAAAAAGACGGTAAATTATTGGAGTTAACCTGTATGTAGGCTACATGAAAACAAAAGTTTGTTGGGGCGGCAAATTATAAAAGTACTTACATGACCGTTAAATAACGCCGAAGAACAATTTTCTGGACAAAGGAGGCAAATTTAAGTGCGAACACTTCACTAAATTTGTACCTAGTTTCCATGAGATTTTGGCCTCCACAGGACCAACTTCTAATTTTTTGTCGTTTGTTTCAATGTGGTGTAAATTATTTTATTTTGACAAAATAAAAAACATATCTAGTCTGTGTCAAAATCTTCCATGAAGCAAAACTGCAAGCCTTTGATAAAATGCAGATGCCCGCAACCAAAAACTTTCAAAGCCAGAAGACTCTGTCGAGAACTGAACAACGTCACGTTAGCGGAACTGCCATCAAATTTTATACGACAGACACTCGTCTTGACCTGTTCATTGCGAGTTGAGTCACTACACACCTTGTTTGCAGTAGCTGTAGGTCTACTTCAGTCTCAACTGCAACTTAGTAACAACCAAATTTTATCCATAAAGAGTGGGACATGGTGGAGCGCAGATATAGCGCTCAACATGAGAATTAAGCACGTTTGATAACGTTCGAAAATAATTAGAGGAAATCCATCGTTTATTCAAACGAGATAATTATTCGCTAATAATGAGATTTATAAGCCTTTCTACAATTTTCGTGCACAAGGGGCATCTGGCAAAAATAAACAATCTACCTAACCACCATGGTGCGGGGCCCAATGCAGCCGCATCGGCTTGAGGCCGGCCCTGGCTTTCAGACATCGATGTTGACATTAGCTGTGCTTGCTACAGCTTTAGAAGTGCAAAATAAAGGAATTTTGAAGTGGGACAAGTAGCACAGCGCCCTTCGTGTTGGTTGCGTGACTAAAAGAACTATTGTTGAGGAACAGGTACAACTTTTTAAGCCTCCGCATAAAACGAAACGCGTTGGGATTGTCCATGTTTGGATCCACAGTCGTTGAGAAGTACTGGTTTGTGTTGTTTGAGAAAGAGATATTTGCAGAAGTAGCAAGACATATTTACGGACAACCAATACATTGCATAAAAACCTTGTTACAGACCTGTCGTTTCATGTGAAAACGTCGTTTGTATTGCTGAGGGCCTGACACACATGCGTAAAGGCTCAAACATCACTTCGCTACATTTAAGATAACAAAAATAGATCAGTAAAGAATGGGACACTATGCATGAAGCAATGACGTACTACTCGATTCAAATGGCACTGTGGGCACTTTTGATCAAGAGAGTCAAGTGATCGATCCCGGCCACTAGGTGAGGCAGCACCGGTCAAGAAAAAGTTTTAACTTACAACACGGCAGGGACGGTTCTAGGACTACAGCCACCTGGAAAACTGCCACGCGGCTGTTATCCGGATACCGTAGGGGACGTAATTTTGGCTACGATTTGCCGCTAGTTCTCTTTGATAACATCAAACTGTGCAGCACAACAATCATTGGTGGAAAAAAAATAATTTACCTGGAACACGCGATTCAGAAATATCTCTGTCAGCGTTCCAGTGCCGTACCTGCGAAAAATAATATGTTCCACAAATTAAACAGCGTATCTGCAACACTGGTTGCTACCCTAGAACTCGACCGGTGCATCAACATGCCGATATATATCGGCCGATACGGCAATGTTTGCGTATGTATCTTAACGGCAAATTTTTGCTCATAAGAGCCGCTACGCTATTGTTCTGCACAGAGTGGTCGAAAAGTTCCTACTCTGATTAACGCAAAATCTCTATCCTATTCTTTACGCCGCGCAGCTCTCCGACAACAGCAAGTAGTGCGACATGCGTAATCGTCCCAATAAACGTTCTATGACGTAACATTCGCTCGCAGGCTTTTGTGTAGTAAGCAGACGACTACCTGCGAACAAATCAGGGTACGTGGTGTGGCGTTTGACTGTTTTAGTGACTTAGGTTTGCGCAAAATTCTATGTTGTACGTTTCTTCATCGAAGTGAAGTACCGTTTTCCAACTGTGGTATGTGTAATCCAAAAATTTCGACATCGGTTATCCGCAATGAAAAACATCGGCAACAACCGAAAAAGCGTTATCGGTCGAGCTCTACTTTAAAGTATACATATTTATAAGCACACTACAAAGTAAACATCTAAACCAGGGCGATGGGCATCCGCATAAATTTTTCCAGGGTGGGGCAAAGTCGACATTTTGCTTATCCTTTTTAGGTGGCTGACGATGCAATGCAAAAAGACGTTCACAAAACGCTTTACCCTTCCTACACCACCAAGAAAACGCCCCACGTTACGGCAACAATCCCAAAAAATACGCTTCGTTGGCAGCAGTGCTTCTTTTTCACTCATGCTTCTTTTCACATCGTATAAAACTACTGTACGTGGCTTACTGCTATCAGCAGTCATTGTCTTGCTGCATTACATGCCAAGATGTCTACGTTCAACAGTTACCGTTTCGCAACCTGCCTAGCTGCAAGCAGTGGAGTGGATTTAGTGAACAGCAAACTCATCACTGCATGACACCAGAACAGTGAACCCGGCTCTTGTGCAACGTTAGTGTCATATCGGCAGTTAAACCTGTCATTGTAAGAATTAAGTCAGTTAAGTTGCTGACTTCAGGTTTTCTAGAAATTTTTGGTTCTTAGTCCCAATTTCCAGGGAAGGAAAATGCTCGTTTTGCTCCCTCGACAGACACCAATGACCAGGCCTGCGGACAGTCACCATGACTATTTAATGAGGTCCGCGTCAGAAGTTTCGTTTCCCAAATTTTGTTGAATTTGCTTATTAAATAAATAAGTGCAATTGGTTATATTTTTCGTTATAAGATAAAATTTGGATTTTTTGCCGTTTATCCGTAATATCCCACAATTTATGTGTCCCGCGGTAGTAAAAGAGTTCCACATTCCTGGTTTATGCTATTTACACACAATCTCACAACCTTGCATTTCAAAAATCCTGCCTCGCTAAGTCATCACGCGCACCGAATAACTTGACGTCAATAGATCATAATTTCGATCATGAAGCATGAAATCTCACCAATGCAAAACTACTTCGAACCGTTACAACAGGGGTGGGGAACCTGCGGTCCGCGCGAACATTTGATATGGCCCGCATCAGGATTGTCCTTACCAAGTTAGAACACAACGTCGCGTCAAAGCGAAAACTCCATGACAAGCACACAGTACGTCAAGAGGAGTCTCTCTCGCTCCTTGGGTAGAATTTTAAGTTAAAATTAATTAATTTTTGCGGCCCGTCAGTGGTATTCCACAATTCAGGCGGCCCGTAATAGTGAATAGGTTTCCCATCCCTGTGTTACAACGACATGCCGAATTGCGATCAGTACCTCGACAGCTCTTCCTTGCTCAGCATGCCGTTGTGATCTTTGTCCAGGTTGAGGTACTGGCCGTAGACGCGGAGCGCGGACGGGGCAGAAAACCAGTTGGCTTCCTGCACTTCTTTCGGCAGCTCTTCGTCCCTGAGCTCGAGCAGGTCGTCGAGGAAGCCGCACGCCAAAATGTCCAGGATCTTTATCTTGCCCGTCCGCAGTGGGTCGAGGAAAAAGAAAAACTTGCGCACGCCCGTGCAGACGTAAAAGGAATAGAAAGATCGCTCGAGTCCGTCGAGCTGAGGCAAGGTCGGAATGAGCTCGAGTATGTAATTCTCCAAATCCGCTTCGCGCAGGTAGCCCTGACCGGCGACGTCATAAAGGCTCAGGCCGATACGCGTTTGGTGCAGCCAGACCTTCCTCATTACGTAATTGAAAAACTGTAGAATGGAAATCCGACCCAGGGGGTCTTTCTGATAAAGCTTGGTGAAAATTTCGGCAGTGAAGAATTGCTGGCACTTCGGCCCAGACTGCCTGCCGACCTCAAGGTAGTCTTTGTAGTTAATCATTTGTTCTTCGCCCATTATCGGCGGAGTGTTGTGCTTGTCGAGCAAAAACCAAAGGTTTTGCAACTCTTCGTTATCGAGCAGTTCTCGACTTTTGCGCTGCAGAAAAACAGCCCTCGACTCCTCACGAAGTTTCTGAAGTAGAATTTCATCTTCGTTGGGCAGCCTGCAGGTGGTAAAACTTAGTATGAACATTTTTCTTAATCACGATTTTACGGTCGTTGATGCAGCCAAATACACGCCATTTTTGCAAACCTTGATGGATATCAAAATACCGAACAGGTATTTCACAAGTACCTATTTATTTACTCACACTGATGCAGAAGGTCAAATTATATTAGAGTACAAACACTTTTTGTCCACATTGCTGAAATTTTGTAGGTAAATCAGTAGAAACACGATGCTATTTTAATTTTTACTGTGATAAGATTATTAATAATATTTCAACTTAAAATCCCATGATTAGTGCTGGATATCCGAGTGGGCGCACTTGCACATACCTGTAATAAAATCTTGGTATTTGTTTGTATGACTTTGCTTTATTGGAACTCTCTCCCTTCCAGTCAACATACAATTGGCTAAACAGTTTCCATTCGTTTTTTTGATCTTGTTCTGTTTCCTGGGAGCATTCCTGCCCAGATCCAGTAGCTACATAGGATTTTAGCTTTTTTTTCCAATCCATACACAAGCACACTTACTCTGATCTGACGCACATAAAACAAAACAATAGGTCAGTCAGCAACTGACCAGCAGTTTTTTAATGCACACCACAGGTGTACCATTAACATATTGCACTGAAACTGAATGCTACTGAAATTTAGAAAAAATGGGATGGGATGCATGCATCTGTGATTCCATGACAAAGTTCACTACGTTTGTCACAGGGCTCAAGAAACTTCCATATTGTGTCATTGGGGGTCTAGCTTTTACTTGTCAAACGAACATTAAGACCAAACTAGGTAAAGAAATGTGACGCTTACAATACAACACTGAGCCAAATTCACAGCATTTACACTTGCTGTAAGAACTGAAGGAGTCTCAGGTTAACTGATTTACACCCTTGATACTGGAAAGAGCTCATGTAACACACAGTTTATGAATTTTTACAACTGAAACAACATATTCACTGCTCTACAGGTTACAAAATTTGCTAATCTGATAATAAACGACATAATACAGCTGGCTGGGTTCACAGTCCAAGCTGTTGTGTAAATGTGCTTGACGCATATCAACAGAACTTCTGACAGACATCTGTTGAAACCAGAATGTAAGCTGAATGTTCTCAGCTGCAAGCAGGTGACTAAAGTTTCAAGTGGAAAAAACAGCAAAATCATCAATAATCACATCATGGTTTTTACATCAATACACTTCCAAGAAATACAGCACATGGAACATTGAAAAAATAAAAAAAATTAATCTAATCAATCTAGCAATCTTACAATGTTGTCAAAGAGTCACAAACTAATTCTAAGCATCCACTGATGGAACAGAAGTTGTGACAAAAAAGGCACAATGATGAAGGAGGACTGACAAGTAACATTGTCATTCAATTAATGAATTACTTCAACAAACAACATATTTTAGTTAGACAGCACACCATTTTCAGATAAGATGCTGATGAATTCATTAAAAAATGCAGCAAACTGTCCATTCAAAACAATTTTTCTTTTCAAATGTCATTTTGAAGTACTCGACCATTCGAGATTGATGAACTCTCAAGCAAATTGATTTCATTAGTCAAAGATGTGATTTGGTGCTGAAGTCCCTCCATATACAAAAAACTATCATGCACAACTTTCTCTACCTCTTCCGTTGGGATAATAGCTGACAAAAACAGAGTATCCCACAAAACTAAACTCTGAGATGCAACTGATGGCCAAATAGCTTCTTCACGTTTTTGATAAAAAGGGTTCAAAAACTGAGGCAAGCAGGTTTCAGAAAGGATATATGACCAAAGTGATACTGTTCTGGTGCGTACTTTATGTTGGCGCCTCTCCATTTCACTGTTACAAAGAAATGTCCCAAAATTTGAAGCATAGGTATGCTTGTGGAGTTCTAAGAGGAGACAAGTGGTAAATTCAAAGGATAATGGAAACTGAATGTGCAGCTGGTGTACACAGTCCAAAAACAACAGAAAAGAAGGTGCTTCTGATTTTGATTTTCCATCACTATACACCAAATGAAAGCATCTGTCAGCAAAGGGGTAACCTGCTTGGATCCATTCAGAATCGATGAGACTCAGAAAACCACGCAGTGTGCGACATTCCGGATTCAAAACAACCTGAGCTAAGGAAGTCACCAGCAAAGTAGAATCTAAGCCTTCTGATCCATGCACAAGAACAGAAGCTCCTTCCCTATCCACACACTGTGCAACCAAACAAGCAGCTGAAAGCACATCTTTAACATGAGACATCCATCCACTTCCTTCAAACTTATTGTGCCACTTTTCACCAGTTGCAGATAAATCCTGACATGCCTCAACTATTCTGACAAAGCTATCATGATACACAGTGAATTTTTGCAAGTTGTTATGAAACTTTCGCCACTGTGGGTAATTGAACTCTGTTTCACAACCACCACCTTTTGATCGGGCCTGTAGTGCAACTTGAGGGGATCTTGTATCCAAAATATATCCTCTGTGAGAAGAACCTAAAACAGTGTTTACCAACTTTTCATCTTCTTTACATCGTCTCTGGTTTTGTCCAGTCATTGGCTGCCCACATCTCATTATGACCCGCCCGTTAGTATGCAAGTAGCTCAGAATAGGAAATCTACCACCTTGACGAAATTGAGCAGAACGGCGTATAATTTCATCATCAACAGCTTTGGGAACAATCAACTGTGAGGGATAGGTTGGACAAGTTCCAAAGTGAAGATTTATACTGGATAGCCTCCATTGATCAGACTTTTCAAGCACACTAGATATTTGAGTTTCTGGACAAAATAAGTCATAACCATCTTCATGATAAGTAAATTTTGGTTTGTAGAAAAATGGATATAAGGCACTGACTCTCTTCAATTCAGATAGCGCTTGAATTGATTCGCTGACATTGTTTGCATCTTCAGCAAAAGGCATGCAAATATGATGGTCTGTCAGATCTTTGCATTTTAATACTAGAGTTGTTCTGTCTGTAGAAAACCTTTTTTCTACAGAATCAACATTCTTATGCAATATCCAAAGCTCATCATTTTTTCCATCATGCGAATATAATATCAGATGGTGCCCAGTGAGACAAGCAGTTACAGGAACTGATCCAGATTTTGTTTCTAAAGTAGCTCCCTCAACTTTGGGGGTCAAGATAAATTCAGAAAATTCCATTTCATATTCACCCTAAACAAAAAATATATAGTAAGCTTTTACATAGAGATTGGTGCTCAGAACATAACTTTTTTAGCATATTTTAGCAGAAAAAGAAATCTTGAAACTTTCCACACATGCTAGCCGCGGCAAGCAGTAAAAGCACACTGTTTTTGTCTAAATCAGTGTTTCCCAACCTTTTTAGGCTTGCGGCACCCTAAAAAAGAGAAATATAAATTGTGGCACTTAGTGGCGAACCCACAACAATTTGTTTTGAAGTTTGGTGACATTTTCAAAATATCTTTAGTGACAAACTGAAAAACATATTAGCTCGCGGCACCCTGGGTATTGTAAATGACACCCCAGGGTGCCCCAGTTGGGAACCACTGGTCGAAATCATAACATTTCAAACATCTGCTAAACAAAGCTTTATGCGAAGTTAATGATGCTGAACCTCAGGATTTAATACAGTGGTGAGGAGCCTATTCACTATGATGGGCCACGTGAATAATGGATGATAAAAAATATAATGATAATTTTACTTTGAAAAGTTGACAAGAAAGAGAAAAAAATCAGAGGAAAGATTTTCTTTGACTTATTGTTTAAGTATGTATATATCTTGAGATTTTGTTTGACACAAAGTTGTGCTCTAATTTGGGTAGGGAAAACTCTGATGCATGTGGTTTGTATGTTCCCCACCCCTGCTTTAATATAAAAATGGGTTGCCATACAATATGAGATGGAGACTGAATTAAAAGACCATGTCCCACAGTATCAATATTACTAACAAGGTAGTTAAATGATTTGTTCATGCAACACTTAATGATTATATATAAATATCAAAATATCATGACTTATGACATTCACTATCATGGGCCGCATGAATCGTGCATCATCACTGGCAGGCCACAAAATCAATTAATAACTCTACCTTTGTCTAGCTATGAGGAAGAGTGACTACTCTTAAAGTACTATCTAAGTACCTGCTTGTCATGGAGCTTTGTTTTGATGCGATGTGGTACTCTAACATGGGTAACGAAAATTCTGATGCGGGCCATATCAAATGTTCATCCGGGCCACAGGTTCCCCACCCCTGACTTATGACATGTTGACAATGAATAATATCCTTGTTTTTTAAATACACCCATACGATTTGTCTAATTTTCGTTAGCCTGTCTTCTATTTGTTGATACCAACAATTCTTGGAAGTTGAAAAAACAATGAGTAACACAAGGTGCAAATTTCAGGCTCTAAAAGATGTGAAATCGAGGTGGACACAAAAATCATGCATAATGGGGTGAAGTTTAGTGCTTGACTAAGGTTTTCAAGATGCCCTATTGTTACCAATGCAGTACAAAGCATCTACAGGAATCATAAACACACAAAATATTTTTCACAAGACAGTTAAGACACATTGAGCATGAAACGCACCGAATATCTCACCCACAAGGATTCACTTGTAATATGAGTTAATAAATGTCAAATTGGAAAATAAGTCCTATACAGAGCATCTAATGCTACACGAAAGTGAGGGGGCTCTTCTTACTTGGCAAAGCCAGGTATGTTGCATTAGTAAACGTTTAATATTATTGGAAAAATCAATACTCTTCATATAATCAGACAAATTTCAAAAAGTTTTTTGGTTTCGAGTTTTTTATGAGTGACGTCATAAGTGGAGTAGTTTTAGACCTTTTTGGCCCACTTCATACCTAGGTCCAAACCGCCAGATGGTAGTATTTTGCTCAAGTTTTTATTGGAAACTAAGCTAAAACCTGGGTCTTTTGATACTTTGGATGACTTGCAGGGGTTTCGGATTCAAAAGTGATGACCTACAAACTAGAGATCAACCAATATGTTTTTTTGGGAGCCGATAACGACATTTCCAAATTTTTAAAAATCTTGTTGTCTGCTTCATTATCTTCACTATCAAAAATATAATGTATTCTATGCCTTACCATTTCTTCAAAAACTGCAGAAATCAGGATTTATGAGCTAAAATATTTCAAATTGCAGTAATTTCAATATTTTGCTATCATTTTCAATTAATCTGATTGATGATGATGCTTTCGTTTCTGCTGCAATGGCCGATTTGTGCTTCATGGTTCATCTTGTCTGCTTGTTTATGAAAACACAACTGCTAGCGTTGTTGCCAGATAAATGTCTTGACCTGGTTTGTTGTGCTTTCTAGTGCAAGTTGTCTGGATGCATGAGGAATGCAACAACATTTTGTCAACACCTATTGCGCTGATAAAATCAGCAGGTTTGGCTGATACCGATATATCGGTAAAACCTAAATATCAGCCCGATATATCGGCCAGGCTGATATATCAGTCTACCTCTACTAAAAACAACAAAATAACTACTTAATACCACAATTAGATAATTAATTATTTTGTTTATTCTTGGCCAAAGCTTTTGAACCAGAAATGCTAGAAAGTTGATCAAGGGCTCAAAAGACTCAGACTCTCGCTTAGTTTCCAATTAAAACTTGAGCAAAAACTTGCATCTAACAGTTGGGCCCTAGACAGGGTAACATGAGCCAAAATGGCCAAAAACCTACCTCACTTATGTCACTCAGAAAAAAACGAAACCCAAAACCATAAAAATATTTTGTTATTGCCAACTCAAAGACTTGCCAAGTCTTTTGAGGGCTTGAACAGCTCTCTAGTGCAGTCAGCTGAGGACCTTGGCAGTTCGTAAGACAACTGAAATATGCTTGATTTTAGCCTGATTTCCAAGTACGATTTGGTCATACATTGGCAGCGAACGTGTTAAGACTTTGAGAACCGGTCTACAATATATTCGTACGTAGATTTCGGCCTAAAAAACAACAGTTTTCGGTTGCCTTACCAACGCCATAGCTCCTCCATCGATTGTCCTAGAGAGTTGTTCAAGGGCTCAAACAGATCAGCCAGTCTAGTAGATTGCACTCGAAAAAAATTTTTTGGTTGGGGTGTGCGGATTTTTTGTGACTGACGTCATAAGTGTAGTTTTAGGGTCATTTTGGCTCATGTTGCCTGGCCTAGGGCCCAACCGCTAGGCCAAAGTGTTTCGCTTAAGTTTTCATTGGAAACTAAGCTCGAGACCGAGTCTTTTGAGCCTTTGATCAACTTTCTAGCGTTTCTGGTTCAAAAGTTATGATCTAAAATTAACAAATTAATTAATTATCTGATTAGTCAAATATTTTTACTAACTTACATCACAACTTTTGAACCTGAAACCCCAGCAGGTCATCCAAAGTATCAAAAGACTTGGATTGTAGCCTAGTTTCC
>JGI24021J15306_10006213_pt1 | contig 14332 bp, 6 predicted proteins | sample Ectturendosymbi1_FD_15306 | JGI IMG/M metagenome (IMG submission 15306) | reverse complement strand
AGCGAAATACTACAACCTAACGGTTGGCGCCCAGGGCCAGGCAAAGTGGGCCAAGGTGGCCAAAAAGTCCTCCACTTATGACGTCACTCACAAAAAACCGCACCCCCCAGGCAAAAAATTTTTTTTGAGTGCAATCTACTAGACTGGCCAATTCGTTTAAGCCGTTGAACAGCTCTTTAGCGCAATCGGCGGAGGAGCTAGGGCATTGGTAAGGCAACTGAAAATTGCTGTTTTTTAGGCCAAAATCAAAGTACGAATATCACGTAGGCTGGCTCTATACATGTTAAGAAAGAAGAATATTTAAAGCTTTACCTACTTTTTAAAATTTGTCCACCAGGATGAATTTCAAATTCACAATTTGAATCGAAGTTTTTTCAAGATTCACTTAGTCAAATGAGTTATTAAGCAGGCTAAAAATTTGGACGTTTATTTATTTATTTATTTAACGATAATCTTGCTACCGGCGGTAACCTGTCTGGTGGAATTTTGTCGTGTCATGTCAACCTTTCAAAATATGGCATGAGTAAATTTAAGAATATAACATAAATAATACGTAAAATGAATACGCTGCTTTACTAATTGGACGTTCTGTGGAATCATGTTTGTAAACCGGGTAATTGTTGAACCTACAAAATCATTTAATAAAAATTGTATAGGTAAAAACATTTAACTTGTTTCATGTTTCTTGTATGATTCTAGATTGAGAGTATGACCAGCAACAATGATTGAAATCTTAATTAAGTTGCATACCTTTTTTCAATTAAAGCTTTTATTGTACCTAGGTCAAAATTTTTTTTTGTGTCTGAGTGTACATTTTCAATGATTTTCATTTTAACAAATGTGCGCTTCAGTGACACAAACACTGCCCCATTTCAAACTCCAGGTTAGCGTTTGTGGAGGTAGAATTTTTACCAATTTTTGTTTTTTGAGCCTTAATTTTGGCTCCAGATATACTAGCAAGCTAATCAAAGACTCTAAAGACTCAGATGATAGCCTAGATTAAAAAAAAAATTGAGGCCAAAAAATGGCCCATTGAGTTGGCGCCCAGGGCCAGGTAAACTCAGTTAGTCACAAAGGTGAAAACATGCCCCCATTATGATGTCACCCAAAGAAACCCTCCCCAAAAAAATTATTCAGTCTCAACTAGAAAACTTGTTGAATACGTAGAGGGTTTGAACAGCTCCTATCTCAATTGGATGGTGAGTAATAGTGTTGCACAGCTCTACCAAAACAGTGGCTCTTGCGGTCCTTAAAGGTAAAACACCTGGTAACAGTAGATATCATTGCAGGGGATCCACCTAGTACCGAAAGTGTTAATGAAGCATGTTTGATTCAATGTGTGCCAGTGTAATCAAGAGCCTCATGGAGTAATAAATATAGCTCTGAGCCTCACGCAGTAATACAATCTATGCTTCAACATTAAGGTATGTGCTAGCTACTCATGGAACCACATGCGCTGGTCATTGCAATTGTTGATTATTTAAGTCGATGGTCTGTTTACAAAAAAATCATTGTGATTTTGAACCCATGCAAAAGCCTCATGACAGTCTTAAATCAAACACGTGAGGTGCTCATAGTTAAGCTGTAACTAGCGATTAATTAAATAGCACCATTTTCCACATAAAATTCTAGGCGAGAAAGCACAAACAGATTCATGCATTAGGTGCACTGCATTATAAGGCATACTTCTGATTTTTTAGAAAATTGAAGGATTTTAAGTATACCGCATGGTCTGAAACAAACAGTATAGGTCTATAAAATAATGTATTTCATTTTGAACAAGCTTTGGAAAGCATGGTCTTCTGATTTCAAATTTTAGGTTTAGAGCAGGGGTGCACAACCTATGGCCGCATGTGGCCTTCAATAAAAATTGATGTGGCCGTGCACATGATTATGTAATTTAAAATGTAGAAGTTATGGTGGGGGTACATTATTAAAAATCTTTGTCTGCTGTATGAGTATACAGTACTTAGTAGAAAGAAGGCCAAACAAAAGTGTGGAAGCAGGGTAGGCTCAGTGTGTGAAAGCAGAACAGAAGCAATGCGAAATATAAAATATCTTGGACTCACTGGTGGCCGTAATTCATAAGTAAACATAATGCGGCCAGCAATAGCGAAAAAGTTGTGTAGCCCTGGTTTAGAGGGTGCAAGTATATTGTCCAGATCTGTTTTTTTTTTGCTGAAACATTTCTGTCATATTTAGCTGAGGCATTTTGGTCACTGAAACATTTCAGTCATTTGTCTCAAAGTTATTTTAGAACTCACCCTAGAAGTGTTTTTAGTCTACATTTTCAAACATTCTGATTGAAATGACTTAATTTTTTTCGATATATGACCAAAGAAAAACAGGTCCAGATATCTTATTAAGTGTGTTACAATGCAATTCATGATTTGAAAAATAAGTTATGAAATGCTAAAGGTTTCAATAACTTCTGCAAGAACCTTTGTTGTACTTGCTGTCAGAAGTCTTTCAGAAGGATAAAGCAACAAGGTTTGCATGACATTAGCATGGACCTTCCTGAAACGCAAAATTTCATTAAAAAAATTGTTTCATCCTATTAGTTGGATGGGATTACTTGGTCTTAGACCCTCATTTTTGTTTTTCTGTATTGCTTGACAAACATATGCTATGCTGAAATATTGCGCTGTTTAGTTTTTCAGCAATATTATCTTCATCGTGTAAAGCATCCAACCATTCTTCCACATGCAAGTATCACATGTTCTTCAATAAGAAATGATTCCTATGCTAGGAAGTTAGCTCTTGGAAAGATAGACATGGTAAGTTGGTCATGAAAAAATGTTTTAAGAGCAGTTCAAATGTTTTATTAACCCAATTCTTGTTTTGCGGGCCTGCTATGTCTGTTATTATGCAGTGAAGCAGTCAGTCAACAGTGTAGTTGCACAAAACTGCAAGCATGCATGCAACTTATTTACAAATGAGCATACTGAATGTTTGAGAATATTTCAATTTCTCAAAGTCTAGCAATGGATCATGCATAAACTACCCAAGCCACACCTTCACTGTTTTTTCCACTTAATAAAGTTTTGTAGTACCTGAGCACTGAGTGTGAAGGACTGTTTTGGAAAAAACTGACTTTTATGTCCAATGAGCTTTGTGACATATTTTCTTGATTTTTAGACCACAAACCCTGTTCCAGAAATACAACACTTCGATTTTTTGTAAGGTCATGGTACAACTGGGCTTATGAGGCTGTCCAGCCTGCACCTGCAGGAAAAGTAACAGCCCAATCACCTTTCCATGTGTAGTGATTGCTAGATCTCAGTTGCCTACTCCTAAATATATTAAGGCCATATGTAAACAGAAATCAGGCCATAAGTTAGTGGTTGCAAACTGGAACATCACTTCACTCACAGGAAAAAGCACAAACTAATTGAGGAAGCCAAAGGATAATGCCTGGATACTGTTATTCTTTGACTAAATATTGTGGCTCTACCACTTTAAAACTGGGTGATTTCTGCAAACTTTTCCACTCTGCCATTGAGCCAACAATGTCTGACCAGGGTGGGGGTTCTTGCAAGAACCCAGCTGAAATGCTGTGTTGATGAATGAATCCCATTGGAAGGGTATGCATGTTGAGGCTGAATTTGTAGACTGCTGCCTGCGTTTGATACAGGTGCACTACAAACTCCAATGGAAAGTACCTTGAATTTATGAAGGAAGCTGGTGATACCCTGTAAATGACCAACTAATCCACAGTCCTTTTATGAGATACTTCAATGCTCATGTTGGAAACAAGAAGGGTTGTGTTGATGCATTCCTAAATGATGATGATAGCTTTCTGCAACTGTGCTGCAACAATGCACTTTGCATCATCATTACGTTTTTCTAGTGTAGTGATTCGCACAATGACACCTGGCAAAAGCCCTTGGGTCAATGGTCACTGATTGAATTCATGCATCATTTCATCTCATGCATTGCCATCAGTGGTGGACGTTTGCACCAGGACAGGTGTGGAGCTAGCAAACGATTGCCACCTAGTTGTTTACAGTTGTTCCTGGAAAAAAACAGCAAAGCTTACACAAACATGCAAGACTGAGAGGCCTACCAAATAAAGTGGGAGGCTTTCATAGACAAGAATGTAAGAAAGATTTTTGCAAAAAGCACATACTGTAAGCCTTGTTCTAAGAGATTCCCAAATGCACAGCGGATGTGAAAGAGGAGTTGCAATTAAAACATCAGTCAATTCATCAGTCAATTGGCCATGTAGACAGGAACGACTCAAGTGGAGTGGCAACAGATGGCAAAAAAATACCTGCCAGGTGGAACCAGGAGGTGAAAGATGCTATCAGAGCAAAGAAATCAGTCTACAAATCCTGGCTTTGCATTTGCTCATGTGGCTAGCACCTCTAGCCACAAATAAGTCTACAATGCAATCTAAGGAAAATTTCAGGCTTGTACTAAATTGTTATTCTTGCCAAACCAACTAAGTGTTCTTTCAAGACATCTGGCATTTCCTTGGCAGAATTTCTAATATTGTCAAAACCATCAAAGACCAAATGGTGTCCTACTCAGCAATCCTTGGCAGATGGATAGAGTATTTAAAAATTTTTGAACCCAGTCACTCTAACATCACCAGACACACAGGAGGCGCATCTTGGGGAAGAAAACACCATCAGTGCAAATGAGGTCTTCCTAACTGTCAAGATATTAAAAGCTGGGAAGCTACAAGTTGTGATTAAATCCAACCATTTAAAACCTTGAATAAAGAAAGAATGCTTTGGCTAACTTATATGTGTCAAGTGTTTTGGAAGGGCACAGAAATATTGGTAAACTGGGGTGATTGTCCCCATACACAAGAAGTGAAACAAGATGGAACACTCCAACTAACTGAGTGTTTCCTTCGTTAGCCTTCCTGAAATGCCTTGACAAAAGATTCTACAAGATAACAGAACCTAAGATGGAGGATACCCAGTGGTTGCGACTACATCGCCACAGACAAAATTGTCACTCTCAACGTATTTACGAGAAATCCTAGAAGTATGACAAAGATGTATATGCCTGCTTTGTTGACCTTAAAAAAGATTCAGTTTAGTTCCTCAAAAAGTTTTGTTGTTTATCAGGAGTATGATGTGGATGGTCACCTGCTACTGGCCATCAAATCATTGTATTCCTGATGAGAAGTTTGTGTCCATATCAGCAGCATTAAGTGAAAACCACTCATCACAGGTTTTAGACTCTGATAAAGGTTGGTGCTGTCACTGGTACTCTCATAGTTTAATCTAAATGAATTGGATAGACTGCTGGTAGCAGCAAGATTTGCTATTGCAGCAAACAATTTGCTACTGATAGCATCCTTTGAACATGCCTTCAACATGCACTTCTTCGGTATGCAGCTGCGTGTGATCAATGATCATGCTGGAATGAAACTTAGCACTGAAACGCTGACGTACTTTGTCCCTCCAGAAAACCAAGTCAGTTTACCATTCAAATAAGTTGCGATATACTGCAGGAAGACAAAAAGTTCAAGTTCCTTGAGGTTTTGCTCATGAGTAATGGAAGGTAGAACGAATAAATTGACACCTGAATTGATAAAGCAAATGCGGTATTGTGTGAACTTCATTGCTCTGTCGTCACAAAACGGGAGCTTCAAACACTGCTAAGCTCTGTTTCCAAGTCTTTTTCAGTCCTCACATATGTTCATGAATTCCATGTAATGGCCAAAAGAGTGATATCTCAATTACTTGGTCGCACTTTAGAGTGGAACCTGCAGAACTATCGGAAGTTGAGTAAAATTGTGAAGAGTTTAAACACCTGCTGGGACTGATGCCCCCGTTCCCCTACCAAGAGGAAGTGCGGGTTTGAAAATGAATGAATGTATGGTGCAACTCTGTTTCTAAATCTGTATCATATGAACTCAAACAGAACTTCTATAAGGGAGGATGATCACTATAAAAAATTTCCGAAACGAGCCCAGGCACAGGTTAGCATCACTGAGTTGCCCAATCATCAGTAGACCGCACTGAGATTTCCCCAGAAAATCACAAGCAAATGCGTGGCCAATACGTTGGGCCGAGTTTTCAGCTGCAGAAGCTGCCACAGTGGAGAATATCCCCATCTACCTATCGGTTTCTAGACCGATTGCCTTGCATGGCTGAAGAGCTCAGTCTGCCCTTGTCTATTTAATCTTTGCTGGAGCCCTGTCCGGTGTCACCACTCTCACGCCCAGGACATACCGTACGTGAAACGCCTTTTTTCTTCTTTTCTACTACTCATGTTGTTGCGTAGCATGTGCCAACACCAGCTTTAAAATTCAGCAAGTAAGTTCGTTCTTCTGGCGTTTATTTTTATTATTTAGCCGACGTTTCTTTGAATTGGTGGGCGAAACGTCAGATAACTATTAAAAATAATCGCCAGAACAACGAACTTACCTGCTTCGCTTATTTTTTCGCCTATTTTTTATTTTTCTGCATCGTACATTTCTTTTCCTGATACTTTGGTTGAAAGAACAGGGGAAACGGGTTGCCACACTCACGCCTACTGTAAGTCCACGCACACGCAGTCTGGTTTATAGTGAGTGGCTCAGCTGTATTCCATAGCAGCACAAAAGAAACTTGATTAATTTTCTTTTCATCATACTTACTAATAGCGAACTCTCATATTATGCATGAAGATTTTGACCGTTTGCAGTGTGCATTAAAACACATTCTTGGTAGCTTAAAACTCGATCATGTTGTAAATGGAGTGGCATGTAACGTTCAAACTCAAAGCTAACTTCTTATTCAAGATATAACGATGCACTTCAAAAAGTTTAAGCGTCACGTACAAGCTATCGTGTTCTGTGGTGACACCACGTCTGTTGGTCAGACTCAGCACTACATTGTCAGTGTTCGTAAAAAACAACAAAAATTCCAGAAATCAGGTGTACATGCGCACACCAGGAAGTGCTCTGAACATGTTAGTTTTAATGAACCAGAAATTTTGCCCGCCGCTAACAGTTTGCAGCGTTTAAAGACCCCCGAACGAATCAATCATGTTTCAACAGAACCATCTCTCGCAAAATATACGCCCTAACTCCATCGCAAGGTTCTTTTTCAAGGTTTGGTTCAGGCATAGTGCATTTTCTTGCTAATGTACTGCTAATGCTAATGAAAGTGACGTTCGCTTTTTTGTGCTTACACGCCGCATGCGTGTTCCGTGGTGTAACAACTTTTGCGGCACATTCAACAAACCTTTGCTGACGATGAAAACAGTTGTAATTTTTAATTGTGCATTATGACATTTTTAGATCATTTTTTGCCTTATTGTTCCTTACATGACTTTGCAAGACTTCAACGATTCACTTTGTTGCGAACTTCAGTAACGTTGCGTTTCGAGTATGATCTTTGTCAACAGAATTTTAAGTTTCAATACGATTTTTTAATTCTTGCGCCGCTTTTTGATGCTTCGTAGGCTAGGTGAAAAGCAGTGAGATGTCAGATGATCAAGACATTAGCCTCAAAGTGTGCGACTTATTTTAAACTTCAAGGTCAACACTTAGGCAAAAAAGCCGAGGCAAGACCGAGACCTGAATCTCTCCGAATCAAGGTCAAGACCTAAAAATATTCGGCTTAAAACTGTTGCCAACCTTCTAACGCTTCAGATAAAAATTTGAATGATTTATGTGTTTTTCTGTAAACAGGATTTAGCTTGAAGTTCACTCTTGCCATTCTGCAACCAGGTCCTCAAGTGTTCGACTTTTTTCCAAACCTGCCGTGACTGACAAAAAAGAAATCATTTGCGCTTTCCAACTTCAAATTGATTGAATTTCATTCATTTAAGAGCCATTCTTTTGTTGTTTTTTTTGCACGGAAGGCCATCAGCTTTCGGAAAGCACGAATTTAGGTATATTTAACACTAAACACTGAATGGGGAGACCCAGGTGCAAGTCGTGAGCTACCAATGCTTATGCCAGCAAACAATGGTCAACCTAAATCTGTTGTATTATTGCAGAATTGGGTGTTTCCATATCCCACATTGTTGAAAGAAGAAGCTCTCAGTGAGTTGAACGAATACGCAGAAAGAGTGGCAAGTTTTTTTTCTGATCATATAGACTCAGACCAACTTGACAAATGTGGCGTTATGGGTGAAGAAATAATGCAGGCAAGTTTTTTATTTATTTAGATGTTCTTGGTGAGTTGAATGAATCAAGGTTCCATAAGACTCATAACAAGCCGGTCAGACAGTCTGTGAAGGCGCACGTGTTTCAACTTTATCCAAGTGAAGCATGACTTTCAAAACCTATTTTGTTTAAACGTCTACAGCCACCCAGAATGTGATAACAAATTTATCCGGTTTATTGGGCATATGCTGCGTGCATCTGCAACGAACTTTATTTGGAAGAGCTGTTCATCTGTGGTAATATTTGCAGCGAGATTTGTAGTTGTCACCAGCCAGGTTGGGTATTTTTTGGCGACTTGGCGACGACTATTTGGTGCTGAACTGTTTTGGCGTTAGGCCGTTTTAGCGCCAACGCAGAGGCTGACAAGCGTGTGTAATGAAAATGGATAAAAACATGGATAAAATTGTAATTTACATCGTAATTGTAAGCTAGACTTGCAAATATTTATCCTCAAAACAGCAGCAATGGGTCACTTTTACTGCGTTTATCAAAAAGGTATAGGTACTAATCATGAGAAAACCTTGGTTTATCTCTCTTGCTAAGAAGATTCTCAGCCATTTATGTCATTGGTTATACGCGAAAATGGAAAGAAGATTTTTAATGTTAAGAAAAGCACTTCGTTAAAGCCCTATATACTCAACCTTATCTGAAGACAAACGCACAACGTTTGCTAACCTTGAAAAAAGCAGTTTCCTTTTCGGAAAGCATCCCAGCGAGATGGAAAACGCACAGTTGTAGAGACAGCGACGTGTGCGTAATAGTAATCAAGCAGATAAGCGCAAGCGCCAAAACAGCTCATACCCAAAGCAGCTCATCCCCGAAACAGCTCATCCCCTTCCCACAACAGATCATCTCCAAAACAGCTCATACGCTCCCTACAACAGCTCATCCCCAAAACAGCTCAGCGGCAAATGGCCGGCGCGAAATAGTCGTCGCCAAAACAGCGCCAAAATATTCTGCGCCAAATATTCTGCCACCAGCCTATTCCACACATCTGAAACAGCAGTAAGCTTGTCGATTTGCAAACTAATCGTGCGATCTATCAAAAACTACCTGTAGAAAGGAATCTTGTCACGCCAAGAATCAGACAATATGGCTGTAACTGAGTATATATTTCACCAGTTCGGTATTCATTTGGGAGCTCTTTTTCAAATGAGAAAATCAATTGAAAACAATTTCTAGAAATTGCCTCTTAAAAAAACGGTCCTCCCAACTGCTTAAATTCCAGAAGTTATGTGAAGGAATGTTCCTCCGAATGCTCCCCGCCAGCAATGAAAAGATAGCCATGATATCAGGTTATTACGCGCTCTGGTTTGTGCTACGAAGATTTCGAGTCCTATTTAAGGAATTCATGGCAAATGCAGTACAAATAAGTGTGTTTTATTAGAGGTCGGTTGGCGTGTTATATAATGAGTAAACGGACGAAACGTATGTACAAGACGATGAAGTTCAAAAGTTTTCGTGCAAAGTCCTTGCAACGAGAGATTTTTTGTGCGAATGGAAATGTATTTAACCTGGACGCGATTGTTGAATACTATTGCGAATGTATGTTGTACTCCTGTTAGCTTTTCTGCAAAATTATTTATTTTGCGGCATATCTGTACATACACGTTTTGCTAAGAAGGCGCCGCTACTTTCCAGTAGTGACATTTTCCAACTGCCTTGAAATGCGATTACTTGGCCGTAACTCCCGAGTTGGCAAGAAGTGTCTGGTTTAGAGGGCAGTCTTATCGTTTCGTCTTTGTGAAAAACAGGGTTTGAAAGACCTAGGATTATTTGGATTAACAATTCCTACGAATTATGGCGGGAAAGGTCTCACGCATCTTGAATTTGTGCGATTGTGTGAAGAAACCTCGGCTAATCCTGCAATAAACACGATGTTGCGCGCTCATCAGATCGAAGGGGTTCAGGTAAAAGTTTGGGAATGCCTTAAGTACAATCTAGCAGCTTTCTTAGGCGTCGCGCTTGCTGAGCATTTATCATAAAATTTTGAGTTGGGCACTACGCAACATTATGGCTTTATTTGAATTTCTGTTTTAACGGCAGTTCACCCTCATAATCTGGTTCTCGTTCCTTCAATTAGACTGTTTACCACTGTTGAAAGTTGAAGTTTCCGAGATGTGAGTCGTTACAATTATGTAAACTAGCAAAAGATGTGTGGCTGCCTCTTCTTTGGTTAAAAAACGTTAGATCCATTTGAAGACCTTTCACTTGAGCTGCACTTTTTTGAAGGCGTAGCTTTACGTGCTTGATTGTCTTCTTTGTGTTGCACACACTGTCTTCGTGTTTTACTTTGATGCAAAAGGAAATAGCTCTATGATCTCTACAGCGCCTCTTGCCGTTCTGAAGTACAATTTTTGCGCGAGAGTCTGACTTAACAATAAGAAAGTTTTACTCGCTGTGGAAAGGGTAAGATGACAATCACTGCAAAAACAACAAAAAGCATGTTGCGGAATGAAACAATGTGCGTCTGGCCCTGACTGACTTTGAAAAAGACACTTCTGTCAGGATTTTGAAGAGAATATTTAATAGCTTCTACTTAGAAATGTGAATAACGGCATTTCGCTTGCAACGTCGCTTTCTTCTGATTTCTTGCAGATCAACGGCTTGCTGATTTTTTTTTAATTTCCAGGCGATCGTGGCATCTGGCACAGAAGAACAGAAAAACAAGTATCTTCCTAAGTTTGCTTCGGGTGAATATATCGCGGCACTCTGTCTAAAGGAAAAGGCCTCAGAAAGTGATATCGGTGCAATTGAGTACGATTACGCCCCTGCTTTTTTATTTCTGTTTTATATCCGTTTTCAATTTTTCTGTATAGCTGCTTACGCAAGTCGAGTAAAACTTTTCTCAATTTTTCTAGTATCTTGTTTGTAAGTCTGAGCTGAAGACATCACTTCAAACAATATTTGCACAACATATCATTTTCGCATTTTTCAAAACTTGTTTCAAAGTTCTAATAATACTATGCGAAGTCGGTAAAATTTCGAGTTGATGAAAAATGACTCGAATCAGTTCCCTGGTGATTCTTGTTTCGAATCGTCGAAAATGGTGCATGCTTTCTAGAAGGATCGGTTGTGTTGGGGGGTAAAATGCCCGAAACATCGTTCTGGTACTTCTGTTGCTTCCCATCGGCCATTTTCCTGAGGGTGATATCATTCACTGTGACGTTACAGATGTGAAGCTCGCCTAAGCGACGATGGGAAACAGTGGATATTAAATGGAGAGAAGCACTGGGTGGTCAACGGCGGCATTGCGGACGTGATGACAGTTTTTGCGAAGACAGACGTGACCGACCTGAACAATGAAGTCACTCAAAAGGTTTGGACGTTTGCTCGGCATGCGGCTAGGTGGCGCTCATGAGCTGCTCCTGGCCGGTTTACTAAACTACAGTTTGAATTTCTCAGACAGTTGCTATGCAACGAGATGTGAAAAACAAATCGGGAGTTTTGAGAAACAGAGCAGCTGTTCTGTCTGTGGATTGTTGATTTCTCACTCAGTCCATTGATGTATGACGTGACAATGACGCAGCGTTTGCTTTGTCGTGAAAGTTCTTTGGCGTTTTTTTTTTGTTTAGACCAGCTTTCAGTTTAATTCAAATCAATTTCAATTTGACAAATCTACCTCCAAATGCACATTCTTTAAAAAGGTATTTAAAAGAAGTGGTGTCGGTAACGGTATTCCATGAAATTATAGCCTTTCTCAAAATAGTCTCCGAGTGCAGTGTTTCTCAAACTTATCCATCTCGCGGACCCCTAAGTTATATATTTATTTTTGCGGACACCCAAGTACTCTAAATAATGAATAAAACAAAAGACGGCCTGCACATGAACGAAATATACGATTCGTTTATTCACGTCAGTGCAACTGCCAAGTTTTAACAGGAAATTGCGTGGACAGTGTGGACTATGACATCTAAAAAAGTATTGGAATTACCTAGTTAGGCCTAAAGGTGCATGTCAGACCACAGTTGTGGTGCGATTAAGCTGAATAATGGCCCAAATGGGCGGATAAAAGCATGCGGATATTCTTGGTTAGATCTTACCTTACGGGTCCCAGGTTAGTAACCCTTGGCCGGCCCGCAATCATGGAGTGCAACCGGACAATTGCCTCCCCTAAGTTTTTAAAAAACAGTTTGAAAGCGCCAAAAGCGTTTGTAGTTCTTAGTTAAAACAACAAGCTGCAATGAATTTGCCTCCCGCCCTGAAAATATCAGCTGGTTGCGGCCCTGGCCCCTGGTCTAGTGCAAAAGCTTCTGTGTTCTGCCTTAATGATAAGTTCACATACAACGCCGGTAGCAAATTGATTAACGAGATATAACGTGATCGCTCAAATACGGTGTGCCATCAATTTCTGTTGAATTTTGCCCATTTACGAGAATTTAGAAAAAAATACGTTGGCAGCATTTCAGCCATTTCTGGTTTAGCTCTCTTGGCAACTGTTAAAAATCCTCCGTGTCATCAGCAAAATATACTGGAAGTTTCAAATCAGGCTATAAATTTCTCATCGCATGCTGTATTTTTTTGCCATTTAACACATACTGGGATTATTCGCGCAGACGACTGCGTTTATTGTAGAGCGGTCGTTTGGAGGCGTTACAAGCAAAAGGATCGACACACTTGGAATAAAGGCTGCTGACAGTAAGTGGTCGCCGGGTTTTTCTGCTCTTGCGGTTTATTTGATCCCATCAAACCAGTCCGTAAGAAGGGCTGGCAGAGGGACTTCCTCCCTGGATTTTGAAATATTGATATTTTCTTATTAACTGTTTTAAAGAAAAATGTGTTTCTCTTAGTTTCAAGTTGGTAAAATGAAATTTGCCGCGGTTGCCTTCCCCCCCCTGTAAAAATCCTTCCCGACGCCCATGATGTTGTCAACGTACTTGCGGAAGGGGAGTAGCTCGCTGTGCATCGTTGCTGCTAATGCACTTCACGCACCGCTGGGTTTGTTTCTGTTGTTCATGATAAAGGTCACTTGGGTCGCTGCTGAGCATCAGAACTGTCGTGGTCGACCTGCTTCAAGTGCTTGCACGTGTGACATCTAAATTACATGTCCCGTTGGTTACTGTGCATCTCCTCTTGTTCCGCAAGTGTTTGAAGTACGATGTTTTTTCAAGCAGGGTTGGAATTAATCTGCTGTGTCGCTTGTCGCAAACATGGCCCGTCTTCGATTTCTTCTCGTTTCGGCCTCGTCAACGGTCTCTTAATTTTCAGAACTATACAGTATATTTATTTTAATCAATAGCTTGAAATCTCGGATGATTTTGTACTTATTGCGACTTTTTGTGTTACAGACTTCAAATGTAATTTTGCAAATACTGCGTGACTGTTGATTGTTGTGATGCTTTGAACGTGGACATGCACTGCGGCATTGAACGAGAACTTCTGCTTGTGAAACGCACTTTCAACAAAACTAGTGCGGACTTAAGATTTGCGTGTGAAATGAATTTCATTCTTATCAATTCTTTCGGCAGTGGTATAACTAGGGCAACCAAAAGTCAATAAAGTCAAATTTTTCCTGCGTTTTTAAAAGTTTATGAATCGTCTACAAACCAAATTTCACGCTGATACCATGAGCGACTCCAAAGTTATTAGGTCAAAAAAAGTCAAAATTTATTATGAAGTCAAAATTTCTTGCAGAACATTTTTTTATCTTAATTGACATTTTATTAAATCTGTAGCAACAGACATTAGTATGCTTTTGCAAGTTTAGTTGCAATTCTGACAGAAAACTGGATATTTTGCGACTTCTGACGTAATATTGGTGTTTTGCCCACTGCTGAATGATATGCAAGTGTGGTAGCAGAGATGGCACGGTCCAAGATTTTTCATGACCCGGCCGCCCATAGCCCGCAACATTCAGCCCATTAACCGCCCGTGGATCGACGACATTTATTCTTTTCCAAACCGGCCCGCCCATGGCCCGCTAAACAGTTGACAGTCTTGTCTATTTTGTATCCTGAGGCAAAATATCTCCAAGGGCTATTTTGCCTTTTAAGGTAAAATATCTGATGAGACTATTTTGCCTTTTGTGAAACATGATTAGTTGAAGTGGACATATCATGTGACAAGCGCAATAAACAAAGTTGCATGCTTGGATTAGTGTGTCAGCCTAAAACCCTAAACCTAAAAGACCTTAACCTAAACCCCAAGCCTAAAACCCAAAACCAAAACTTAAAACCCTAAGCCTAAAACCCTAACCATAAAACCTTAACCTAA
>JGI24021J15306_10006211_pt1 | contig 14335 bp, 12 predicted proteins | sample Ectturendosymbi1_FD_15306 | JGI IMG/M metagenome (IMG submission 15306) | reverse complement strand
GATAACTTTGTTGGCCCCCCTACTTTTTCCTTGGCCCCGCAGTGGCCCCCCCACTTCTTTAATTCTAGAATCGCCGCTGGTAAAGAAACGTACCCCATCTTTGTTTTCGCAACGTGTTGTTCGTAAGTTCACTACAAATATGAAAAGCTTGGCAAGCATGCGCACAGCAAACAGAGAAAAGCCACTCCCACACAACTTTGCAGTTTCACGTCAAGTTTATGTGCATGCTAGCTCAGCATCTATGGAGTGTAGGCTATTTCTTCAACATATGGCTTGGTATGGTCCAACATCATGCACAGTTTGGATGCAGAGAAGGCAGAAAAATTGTTGAAGTATACCGATTTTACTAAGCTGCAGAAGATAACCAGTAGAATTTACTCAAACCGTTCGAATTATTCTTTTTATTTCAAGCCTTAAAATTTCATTGCTGTTCGTTTTGTTGAATTAAAAGAAGCTGCCTTAGACATATTTTCTTTTGTTGTCATCTTCCTTTACATCGCAATATTTTGTGCCCATTACCTCATAAACATCACATAACGTTGAAACTACGATATAGCAGAGTTTATGTAAAACGTATCGTCCATACGGTAGTCGATTCTACGCAGTGAAACTTTGATGAGCCATTTGTAAGAAGCGATATCCCATCTCACAGAAGCTCGGGTATTTAACAATAACCAGCGCCGCATTTCATTGCCAGATGATAAAGTCAAGCAAAAATGTGTTTTATCAGCCATGCCCGCTTCCTTTTTGAGGTCGCCTCAATTTCTTGTTTTATTAAAAAACTAAATGAAAAAATAGTTTCTGCGTCCATATGTCTAAACCAGAGGTGCTCTTGCTCATGCGAGCTACTCACAAATTGAACAAGTCAAATGCAAAATGATCTGCCTATTAGAAAAATGCAAAACATATATTTATATCTTGAGAATTCCTTCTACAATGCGAAAAGGAGAAAACCAAATTTCGAGGATTTTGAGAATGGAAATGCAACTGCGCATGCGCAAAAAGTCTGATGCGCGAATGAGACCAGAATTCGTTAAAAAAATTGAAATGATGAGTATTTGTTAAAAAATAAAAATCGTCGCTTTCTTTTTTTATCAAAGTTCCGGACGAGAAACATATTTTTTTACTTGGCCAATGAGGAAAATTGTATGTATTTTGAAGATATTGTTGATCAACATGATACTGATACATACAGTAAAATGCTACGATTGTTATTTTATACCAGGAAGATATTTTGCTGTGTATCGGCTTATTGAAACATACGAACCCGCTAAGTTGAATTACTAGTGTAAGACAGTTGCCAGTATAGCANATAACCTATTTGCAAATCTTAGCATGGTAGTCATTTTTATCTGTATTCTGATTACTACACAAACAAGCTATACAAGTTTGAATGAGGGAACCGGAAGTCACGGGGATGAGCGGTGTCGGTCATTGTACCCCCAGGTAAAATTTCCTCAAGAGGCCCTGGCAGCATCCCCTTCGAACGATCGAAGAAATAGTGAAAATTTTGCAGATATGCTGAGCTAGGAAAGGATGGCAAATGAATAGTTCTACAGCAGGCCTGCCTGCCCAACCTTTTCAGTGTTGCGGGCCACTCCACATAAGAAAATTTATGCACAAACGTTTTTGTGACGTAACACTAAGCTATTGTGACGTTACAAATCCCTTGATTTTGATAAGTTTTATGCGATAACACGAGATGATAATGAGTCCTATAGTTGCACGCAGTGCTGCCAGCTTGTATGGATGTAAACCAAACCTAAAAAATTGACATATTTTGGAAGCGTTTGTTATACAAGTTTTTGGGTGGTAGGCCCGTAACAGAAACAACAGGTATAATTTTGGTGTGTTTTGATGGCAAATAAGCTTGAGCCTATAAAAGATACTAAAAATTTAAAATGTCTGCTTACGAATTATTACATCGCAGACCACTTAAACCAACCTCGGGGGCTGCATGCGGCTCGCAGGTTGGGAAGCCTTGTTCTACGGGATTCGCCATAATTTGCACAGATAATGCATAGGCAAGAATCGCTTTTGCTTTGATTCAGAATTTGGTCAAAGAAATAAAAAGCGTCTCATGTTTCTATTACACAGAACATTGAATGAAGCTGTTAGTGCCTGGTGTGACGTAATCACTGACATTAGCCGACATGACGTAATCAACCAGCATCCACTGACTTGAATATCACTCCGGCAGTGCATCACGCGGCCCACCCAGTACTCAGGCCTAAAGCAAAATATCAATCCATATGAAACGATGCAATCTTGCAGTAAATGTATTGTTTGCGGATGGTTTTCAATGATGCAACAGAGATACTGCACATGCCAATAATAACAGACACAGAAACAACGTAAGGTAAATTGCTTTGCTAGACCCAGTTGGAGCTGCCAACGTACTCCATATATCAAGCGGTTTTGGAAAGTTTGAGAAAACCCACCATTAAATTATTGGAGGCACACAGGGAGGGCTCACAGACCCTTCTCAAAATTCGAATCGAATAAAAGTATATTCAGAGCATTTCCGCAGAAAATCACTGAACAAGGCTGTGACGCAAAAGGTTGGTGCAAAGAATTCAGTAAGCGATCACATATTTTGTGGAGTACGTAAGCACCGGGTATTGTTACGTAACAAGGCAAGAATTGTAACTAGAACGTTAGTGTAAATAGCAAAGCAGCCAGGCGTGCACGAAAGACGCTTTGTCAAGAAATGGACAGAAAAGATGAATAGAAATAAATATAAACATCAAAGGAATTATCAGCACATGCACTAACATTCTCTTCCAGGGTAGCAGAGTATATCAGGTTCAACGTCACGAACGTGGATGGTCGGGAAGTTATCTTTGTCCTGATGTGCGCTAACCGCGAATTTCCTGCAGATAAAGTTTTCGGTTTTGTCCAAATTTTTGTGGGTCTTAGAATGACCCCTCAGCCCCAACAATAATTTTGTTAATCCCGCCTCCCACGAATTTTATTAATGACTGAAACTAAGCTTGGGTCGACTATTGCTGAACAAAGCAATGATTAGATTCGTTCATGACCATGGCTCCCCGGATTGATTGGATGCAAGTGGGATGAAGAACAGGAAAATCATAACATCGAATCAGTAAAAGCTTGAAGGATTTTTGGGATAAAAGTATTTTAAAAACCACTGTCCACCTCCACGAAGTTACTGAATCACTCCAGAAGCTCACGTGGTTGAACGAAATTGATTCTCGGCCAACCTTTCCTTAGTTTTTACAAATAGAGTCCGTACATCGTATTGGAAAAAATGAAAGATAGCAGCGTATGTTCTGCGAGAAATGCCGTTTCTCAACTGAAGACAACACCGACAATAATGTTTCGAGTTCGGATAAAAATAACTGCTCGTCACAGCAATCTATATTCCACCAGGGACAGGGTTTATACGTAACAGATATGTGAACATTGAAGTTGAAATCAAATCAATGCAACCGCAGTCAGGACTGCAAACGTGGACAAACACGATTCGAGCAACAAACTTTCATTGTGATGTAACATGGGATAATGCAGATTGTTTCAAACAGCAGAAAAAGCATTGTTTGAATGCGAACCACAAGCCTTTGTGTGCTTAAAGAGAATAAATTATACGTCACAATGCGTGCAACGTCTGTTACGTCATGCTGCGTAGGTTATGCTGCAGTCACGTTTCATTAGTACCGCAGGGAGGAAGTACGTCACAATAAAGCACCTGGAAATAAAAGAATGTGCTGAGTACGAAGGAGCAAGGGTTAACAATGAATGCAAGACAGAACTGATTCTTGGTTTATTTGATCAAATCACAACTTATTTAAATCAAATGCATGCGGTGAGTCGACCTATCAGACCGTCGCACATAATTTGACAAGAACTTAATTGTTCAAAGCTAGAATATTTCATTATGAAGCTATCCAACTCCGAAGCCATGTGAGGTCCCTTCTCATTGAAGGTAAACCGTTTGTGCCACGCTGAGTTACAGATTGTGACAAAAATGCTGAAAGCAAATGCAGATAATTATAAATGCATGTACAATATTTTAACATTTCACTACAGATCAGAAGAAAAAAAATCTTTTAACGTTTAATGGATTCAACAAACTTGATCTTGAGTTCATGCTGGAGAATTGCTTTTCAGTTCTTTATGATTTTATCGCCTGCACAAGGTGGCCTGATGGAAAGTAAAAAACAGAACAAGAACAAAACACAGTTAACCCGCATTTACAGCGTATAACAACGATCCACAAATAAGAAAATACTGCAGCAGCTTACGAAAAATTGCAGCACACAGACCTCAGAAACTGGAGAATTGAAAAATAAATGAAACGCTAGTAAATGCAATGCGTGCAAGCAACCTCCGAGTCTAAGACGCGCGTTACTCCAGCAAGCATGGTAGCACGGTGGGAGGAAATAACAGTCGATTCGAGAAAGCAACAATGACCATTCGAGCGGAACCGGCTACTCCTTGGCGCCATCTCCTGTTCATCACAGCACGATCCATGAAAATATTGCACTTTGATTCATTCCAGTGAAACACTGGCAGCCAGGTGTAAATGCTTCTCTTCGACCTCACAGGTCACCTGCTCCTCCTTCGCCAACGAACCGGAACGGCAGTCTCTCTCATGCCACCTGACGGTAAGTGCGTGCTCAGTGGCCCGGAACACGTCCAGGCCGGAATTGAGAGCTTTCTGATATAGATCCGCTCCACTGTGAGGTAACAAGGGAAGGTCAGACAAACGGAAGACAGTGTTTAGCATGGTCACGTCCACAATCAACTGCATTGTCACGTCCACAATCACCTGCATTGTCACATCCACAATCACCTGCATTGTCACATCCACAATCACCTGCATTGTCACGTCCACAATCACCTGCATTGTCACGTCCACAATCACCTGCATTGTCACGTCCACAATCAACTGCATTGTCACGTTCACAATCACCTGCATTATCACGTTCACAATCACCTGGATTGTCACGCCCACAATCAACTGCATTGTCACGCCTACAATCACCTGCATTGTCACGTTCACAATCAACTGCATTGTCACGTCTACAATCACCTGCATTGTCACTTCATCCTAAACCATGTTTCTCCAGTTTTTAACACAACTGCTTAGAAGGCAAGCGGCCGTATCCACAATCCTCAGACCTGAATCTACGCCAAGTCACAATTAACACTTGCTTCAAGCGATTTCCCATTTGCCTAAGTTTCCGACGATTCGCAACTTCGTAAAGTTTCAAACAGAAATCTTTGTAGAAAACTTAAGCATCCATATCTTTAACCGAACCAGATGCCATCGAAAAAAAGGAACGTGAAACCATCGTTTAACACGTTGGTGACGATTGCATTATTTGTTTGTTTGTTTAAACATGTATAGAATCACTATCTTCTCTGTGTTGATGGTTCTGCTGGGAAACATGGGAACTATCCACAACTTGAAAGATTAGCGCAGGAAAGTGGCGTCGCTAACGCAAAAACAGCATGTTTGGCGTTTTGTGGTTTCCACCCATTGTTTATCTCGTTCACAAGCATGAGTATGTGATGGTTTGACCGCGAGAAGTAAGTCAGGCAAACATCCCAGCCTGTTGCCTGGCAACAGCGATGAAGCAACACAACGGGAAAGCTTTCATCAAAACATTTCGCTTTCGTATAAACGTTGTCAAGGAAACGAAACAGTGTTTCGGTTGGAACAAAAATCACCATAGCAACAACTCTGGACCCACCTCAGGTAGATCTCCCCCCCACAAGCCCTGATCAGGTCCTGCTTGTATCCGCAAAATACACTGTAGTCGAAGAAACGGAAGAATCCGTTCAATCTCGAGATCTCTTCTCCGGTCTGCTCATGAAAAAGTATTTAATGAATATGTTAAATATGTCTCACGTAACGGTTTCGTCATATCAGAAGATGACGTCACATCAGAAGACGTGTATGGTTTGGCATCAACATAAACTTGGCAACTTTGACACATTGTGACTTCACACAGAAGTTTTTTTACGTTAAAAACAACCCACTAACTTATGAGTTCAATTACTAGTTCTTCAGTTATTGGAAAAACGAGGTTGATAAGTTTGCGCCCAAGCTCACCGCATGTTTGTATGATTGAAACGCGGCTGGGAAGAAAAGTCGCTCTCCCGGAACGGTGTTCAGTCGAGCGTGATGCAAAAACTTGGGCGACATCTGCCGGCAAAAGAATTAAAGAGCATCGATAAATAAGCGGCGCCAGCAAGCCAAACATTTTAGGTGGACATGAAAAAGACTGGTGGCTTGGTACGAAGAGGACCTACCTCCATGAACAAGTCACTGGAGCATATGAGGGTGTCGGCGGGGAGGGCGTTAATCGCCATTGCCACTCCCTCGATGCGGGAGAAAGGTTTCTTGCCTCCGTTGATCCATCTGAAAATCACTGAAGCGTTTCATAAGGGGAAGCGATTTTGCGCAGAATTACGTTGAACAAACTATATGTTATAAATAAAACAGTTGATGCAAATCATGTGCATCAAGGAAACAAATTAACAGGCAAATCATTTTGACTGCAGGTGTTACTGGACAGACTGCAATAATTTCAGTAAGTCGGGTTGAGAGCAAATAGTTTTGTAAAGTTTAACGATTATGATGAAATCCATCTGACATGCACGAGAAAACTCATAAATTGTGAAATAGGGCTTCGATGAGCAGGTTACATTTAAAAGTCTGCCGCTCATTTCTTTCATTAATTCGTTATATCTTGACTTAGAACCACGTAGACTCGAATTTGTTGTTCGCTGAAGAGCAGCCACGTTGTCTTGTGATTGTTATGTAAGTTTGTTGACGTGGCCATTTGTGTAAAGTGCAGAATTTTTCACAATTCGCCAAGTGCTACGACTTTGAGGCCAAGCTTTTGAAGCGGAAATACTGGTGTTATTATCTTGTATGCTCGAGCATTGTATAGGAAGACAACACCACCAGTAAGTCCGGTAATATATCTATGGAGGTTTCTGGCAAGATCCGCGTTTTCATGGCTTTCCCGGATTTAACCTGGAGCCAAGACAAACTTTCAGTATTGCGAGTAGATGTAACAATCATGACAAAATCTTGAAATATTCGGATTGTAAACAAACTCATCACGAGGTGAAAGGTAATTATTATAAATCCAATTTTGCTCTTACTTCACAAATCCCAAGTCTAATGATTGCACTGTAACCTTAACATTGTGCAGATTGTATTCAATGGAAAGTCAGAGCTAAGTCGAGCCTTGACAGAACAGTGGAGGAGGACTATTTATGAGCCTTGGTTGTTCGTTATCATTTCCATTTTGCTGACTCAGCATCATAAACAAACAACTTTGCCTCAAGTTTCATGCATCCACGTTTAGCCAATATTTGTAAAAATGGCTGGTGAAAAACTGTATCCTTTGGCACAAAGATAGTGATAGCTTTCCTGTCACGGACGAAGATAAACTTGACGACTCTCTGGATGTTCAACTGATTTGTTGGTGGATTTCCGGGCACTCTACCCTAGAGAGAGCATCACGCCATTTTTATGGATCTGTAGCCACCACCATTTCACAGGAACACAGGAAATACCAAACCCTGCCAGGCCAAGCTTGGTTCTGGCCTTGCAATGGGACAACCTGACCATTATGAAAATGGCCCCGCACCATGTTCCATGGCAGGCGTACGTCATCCATCCTGCTGACGTCGCCAAGCCCACGTAAGCGACGAAGTTTGAGCATGGAGTTAAGGTGGGAGGAGGCGGCATGGTCGAGATGGGATCCCATCTTTCCATGAGACAACCGAAGGTGGGACACGCATGAAGTGAAATGCGTTGAACCTATGCTGGTGCATGCGCCGTCATAGATTCAGGTTCATGACGAGATGTGGGGTTGCCCCACACCCGGGAGACTGCGCTGTGGTGGGCCGCACAAGCTGGTGGAAGAACTGACCATAGACGCCAGGCAGGAGAAATTGCTCTTGCGCTGGTGGTCACACGATAAAGGCAAATAGACCCACGAGTATGTGGAAACTAATGGCCCTTGCTAAAGAAGCTGAAGAGCCCGCCACTGGTATGAGTGCGCAAATACATTGAGAAGGTACCTGAGTGAGAGGTACTGTGGTTTATTGTAGTCAGTCTGCGTTCTAATAAAGAATTCGATTCAGGAAAGATGAAAAAGTTTTGCCAATATACTTTAGCTTATTGTCATTGATTATTATCCATAAGAGCTTTGCCATAACAATTCACGTTAGATTTGTGGATTTTTTCAAGAAACTGAGTTCATGAAAAAGGAGATTATTCCTGAATTTGGACATCGTTCAATACTTTTATGTCTCTCTTTATAAAGTTACTTCCCATTCAACATACTTGCGATGGAGTTGTGGTGTATACGAAAACGAACCAGTAACTGGACTTCATGTCAATGAAGCATAATGATTATAATTGTGGTCCAAGCATTTGAGTTCCACTCATTCACTTTCCATCTGTGACTCATATACTGGCCAGGGATGTTGTTTTGTTGACAAACTTTACAACAGTGTGATAAGTTCCTCAAATAATCCGTTGGGCACTTTGCTTGTAATTCATTCAGATGTAAAAGCACGTGGGCAGTAGACACGCAGTATGGTTATTGAATTGGTGTCAAACTAAGCGATCGACATCGTACTTTTTTTGCAATCTTAGATGAATATAAATATAATGTGCGATCACGAGGAAGGTCGAAAACAAGAGACGCACTGGTTCCTTCTGTAACGGGTAAAAGTTCTAACCCACCAACACGCAATTGCTCGACCCACGGAAGCTTCCTCAACCAACAACACCGGCGGGTAATGCATTCTATGTACAAGACAAGTTTGTATCACGCTTGCTTCAACAGTGTGCGAACAAAAATCCTTTGCAGAAGCACTTGACGAGCAACCAAGCATTTCTTCACTTTCAACACAACTTATCCGGACGCTGCTTTGTTGGCTCTTCTTACAAAGGAATATTCAGCATTTTATTGCGATGTAATCCTCAAACATGGCTTATGCGCTTACATCGTGTCTAAGACAATCACCCAGCCTTTAAACACAGGTTGGTGGAAAGTACCATTTTTCTGGCATCAATCCTCACTTCTACCAAATGTTTGCAAATCGCTTTGTTCATAAACTCCGTCTTCGTCACTCCAACCAACATGGCGGCCATGCCATCGATGAACACAGAGGCTGGCTAATGCCGCTGCTACTTATTAGTGATAAGAAACTCATGTTTAGAGTTTTTAATCGATTGTGCAAATGTTGTTGGCAAATGCCTGATGTGATCTCATGCAGAGCAACATAGGTTGGTTAAGCTGGAAATACATGTTGAAGCTGAACAATGGATGGTCATTTGAACTGCTGTTGTTGGCCAAGATAATCAAACAGCTTTGGTTGAAGCAGCCAGAAAGTAAAACAACCAATTGCGTTTTGGTTCAATTGTCCGACAATGTCTTCAATTGAACATGGTTGGTGATTGGTCGATTTTAAAGCAGGTCTTGGTTATTTTGACCAATCACGTTTCAGAGGCTTTGATGATGACTTAGCACGTTCAATAGTTTGCTTCACATTCTCCGAAATATTCGCGTCTTCAAAGCAAACCCGACCAACATTTATGGAATCGCAGTGTCAGCAACCATGCAGCTGTTCATGTGCAGTGGTCATTGATGCTGAGGAAGTGATTTGTTTCTTGTGTAGAAAGCGCGAGTTGCTGTAAAATTGCTGCAGGTCTCCAACAAAGGTTTGGCGAAGGTCGTTTATGACGTGCACAATCGCAAGGAGGTGGCGACTCAGTTGCGTTGAACTCTCAACTCGGTGGAACTAACAATTTATAAAATAAAAGCACTTAAAAACAACGTTACACATCACGTCACAACGCCACCCCTACTGCGTGAGCAAGAGCTCCATCTAAACTTACAATTCGTGGCAGTGGAGGAGGACCAAGCTGACCACGTCATAGCAATGACATCACGGAGAATCGAAATATATTTGCTACAAGAGTAGTTTGCAAAAGTAGAAGCATAAATGCGGCAATGCCAACCAAGTTCTAAGCGGGCCAACCCATCAACCAAGCAAGCAATACTAACCAGCTGTATCGAACGTCATCAGTGACGTCATTCTCACCTGAGTGACAGTCGAGGATACTTCTGCTTGTACAGGTTGAGCAAGCTGAGCGAGTCGGAGTTCTTCTCGTTGAAAGGTTTGGCGCCATCTTCGTTCTTCTGATACAAGACAATGAGCAGCGCGACGTTCTGCGCGCTCTCTGACGACATACACGCCTGCGGTGGAGGGGGGAGCGTTAAGAACACGTTTCGTGCATGCCTAGTGGCTTGCAGTGGGAGGATGTGCATCAATTTAAAACACATTCTGACCACACAGGACGATGCGGCATTGCAAGGGGAGAAACCGATTCTTCCAAATCTTAACCTACAAACTGCGAAACGAACACGTGTTCGAATCGCACAACACGGTTAAAGGTGAACTGCAACAGGTGCTTGTTTGATGACAGTATTGCATTTACGTCAGTGACAAGGACACCAAGTTTCTACAGATTTGCAACATCAGCCTGTGGCAGGGTGTGGAACCATGCAGCACTGCCGGGCCAAATGCACGTAGCCAGATTAGTCCACAGCTGCATGTGTCAAACTGTGCGGGTCAGACAACCCCCTGGTCACCCACGGAAGATTGGCTACATCATTTTGAAGGGTAATGCTTGCGGAGCGATGGGGTCTGGGTAAAGTGAATGCCATGTGCGGGTGAACTGGTGTCGTCACAAGGGTAAGGAAACAGAAAACTATTTTTCTTTCAATATATGTTTAGGTTTTTGGTTCGCGGCCACACTCTATTCACAATCTAAACCAGTGCTCTTCAACCGGTGTGCACGGTACACTCTAGGGCGCAACAAAATATGCGTGGGCTGCATCACTAAGAAAGGATTCACAAACGTGCGTCACAGACTTGTCACACTAAACAGATAATTTTTACAAAAACTTTCTTTCAGCAAAAGTGAACCATTAACCAACCAATGACTTTCAGGATTTAACCGACAATTTGCAGATTCTAAAGTGTGGTACACGATGAGCAACCAGTGGCGAAGCCAGTCCAAAAATTTGGGGGGGACAAAATGTTTGATTTTAGGCGATTAACCCTATTTTGTTTATAAAAACGCCTCTCCAAGCACAAAATGACTATCTTTTCTAAAAATTTGGGGGGCATGGCCCCATTGCCCCCCCCTGGCTAGGCCTATGTAAGCATCACACCAGATCAAACTAATTGTTGTATCTAGATGATTATTTGTGATTCATAAGCAACCAACAATGAGCCATTATCAATTGAATTATGTAGCTGTGTTGCTGAATTACGGTACTTGCTGATTTAGACCAGGGCACTTGCAGACATGGGCGCAATTAGGTGGGGATACGGGGGAAGTGTCAGCAAATAGGATGCATGGGTTTAAGTGCTTAAGTAAATAGGGTGCATGAGTTCGTCAAAACATCTTTAAGGGTGCACCGTAATGAAAAAGGTTGAAGAGCACTGATCTAGACCTTTCCGCGGGCCACAAAACTTCAGCTCCTGGGCCACGGGTTGCACACCCCTCGTCTTTGGGAATGCCCTGTCAGGACATGTTACGAATGTCAAATACCTGGGGACGAAAATGAGAGCTCGACAACAAGCCTCCGCAAACCAACAGAGGGACGCTCCCCTGTCCCGTATCCACGGGGGGACTTTTGGGGGCTCAGCCCCCCAAACAAAGCTTTAAGACCCCCAAATTGAAATATGAAACACTACAAATTAGTTAAGATTTTTTCCATTTTTAGAGTGTCAAGCCCCCCCCGCAAAAACGCAAAGCCCCCCCTATTGAAAACTTTCTGACGACGGTTCTGACGCTCCCATAGAAGCATTTCGACTCCTACTTCACGTAAGCATCAATACACAGATGAAAGTGCATGATCACAGCAGTATGCTGAGGCAAAGACGCAGATAATGAATCTAGTAAGAAGTAGTGTGGAACGCAGGAGCTTCTTGTACCTGCTCAAACATTTGCATGAACTCGTTGAACTGGGCTGATCCATCTTGAAGCGGAAGAACAAAGTTGATCTGTACATCCGGGGCATACGACGTCTTCACCGTCGTCATCCGATCGTAAGGTTGATCCAACTCAATCGTGCAAATCTGTTGGTGAAAGGTGGGGAGTGTTGTATCGACGATGGACATGCGATACAGCGTGTTGCACTCGGTGTGTAATGTGCTGATGTGTTACGTGTGTGCGATTTGGAACTTGACGTGTTATATGTGTCCGATATGTGTGTAGCAAACGTGTTCCACACAACAGAAAGTTATCTTTTACAAAACGACATCCGCAAGGTTCAAGCTTGAAAGATAACATTCCAGAACACCTTGTTCAGTATCGCTTCGGTTTGAGATCTTCAAATTCTTAAATTAGAAAAAAAGAATTGTCTCTAAGCAGCAAAAAAACCTGAGTCAGCATGTGAGCAAAACGCTTCTGTCAGCAAAAGCAGACATGCGATTTTATTTTTGGAAAGAAGCTGTGAATCCACAGTATTTCTGGACATGGGAGGGTCCAGTGCATCACTGGATTGCTGAAGTTAAATGTAGTAGATTTAAGAAAATATTCACCGCTGGTTACAGTACGAGGTATTTGGGGCTTTCATGAATTGGCGGCGCAAAAAATGATAAGTAAGGTTGGCAACGATTCGAACGAACATTCGAGCGAGCACGAAATCTCGTTCACTTGAATGGATCGCTCACAACGCGCGAACAATAAGACATTGTTTGATGAATANGACAGTGTCCACACAAAACCAACCACTTCATTGCCCTTTGTGATGTCCACCATATACTGGTATCCGACCCCTGGAACAATGTGCCGGAAAACTGTCCCAGTGTCAAGTTGTCCTGAATTTCCGCGTTTTTTCTGCAAAGATGGTTTAAAATATTGCGATGTGAAGAGTTTGGATTTTGACGCAATTCAACAATTTTAGAAAATAAACTGAAAAAAACGCGTTTCAAACACTTTTCAATTCAAGGAACATGAAAACATGTGTTATTGTTTTCCACTGCACCAAACCGGCCCGTATCGGGATGACGTTGCTTTTCACCAAATCATGTCCTTTACGGCATCAAAAAATAAAAAAAAAAGGATGAGATTTCGGGGACAAAAAAAAACAGAAAGTTTTCGTCCCTGGAAGTTGTTAACATTTCCTGTCGATCTGAACTAGTACACTGCCTCGTTCATTGCATCAGGGTATCGTCGTGCGCCAATGACGCAGAAAATTACGCAACAATTCAACTTAAACACAAGTTGACACAAAAGAGAAGCTGTAGCTTAGCTGATAAGGTCAGTGCGTCACGTGGGGCGTTTCGACCAATCACCTGCATGTACTCCAAAGCAACCTTCTTCACTTTCTTCAAAGCAATTTCATCCGATTGCGTCAAATCCCTGCTTGGTTCCGCTTCATCGACCGTGCATATCCGTTCACGATGATTGGCTGATTCAATTATATCCCAGGGGACCACGTCAGGGTGTTGGTATCTGGGTTATTGAGCATGGCGATTCATGACAATGCAGTACGTCACAATGACAGACCACGGCAGCGAGCATCGCTGGGGCGAGTTAAGGAGAAAGTTCACTTTGATTGACAAGACATGAAAGGGAGGTAGCAATCGGAAGCAAAGGAGCGTCGCGCGTCCATTGTTTGCGATGAATGAAGAGACAATGCCGGCACGATCGCGGCAAAGCAAACAACGCAAATACACATCGAACGTTTTGTATTCTGAGCGAAAAGAGGGTGGAAGCGAAACTGAAATTTCCCATGAAATCGGCCGCAGTTAGAGTATTAGGAAAGAGGCTGCTTGTAGCGTCGACAAAGTGACTTTACTGAACAGCACGATGGCAGGTTGTGGTGGTGGAGGGAAGACACGCAGCGCATACCTGTTTTGATTGCCACGCTTGCCAAGTATTAGCCGGTCGTCGGCCATACCCCCCTCCTGCACCAGTACTCGATCCATTCTCTGAATTATGTTGTGATAATACTCGTTCGATCTGCAAAACAAACAACCGCTTTGTTGCGTCATCATCACTCGCATTTACTTCCCGCGATGATGCTCCTGAGGATGACGCAGGAACAGTACAGAGGGGCTGCAAGAGATCTATGCTAAGTTTTGAGGGGTCGCGTTGCCAGGCAACGGATGATGATGTCATGTTGACAGTGATTGCTCACGGTTACGCTTCAGTGATCAGATCTTCCAATCATTCCCGCCCCACGACCAGTGATGTGAGAATGACCCCATGATCCCCCAGGAACGTTGTGCCCCCTGATTCTCACATTCAACG
>JGI24021J15306_10006210_pt1 | contig 14336 bp, 9 predicted proteins | sample Ectturendosymbi1_FD_15306 | JGI IMG/M metagenome (IMG submission 15306) | reverse complement strand
CAGACTTGGAAGCTAAAGCTCAGCACTACAAAAACGGTGTCGGCAGCCTTCCATCTCAACAACAAGGAAGCTAAACGTGAGCTAAAAGTTAACTTCAACAACGGAAACCTACGCTTCTGCTCCGAACCCAAATACCTCGAAGTAACATTGGACAGAACGCTCACGTATCGCCGACACCTTGAGTCGAACTTCGCAGAAAGTTGACATCACGCGTCGCACTCTTTGAGGTGGCTTGCTGGCTCGGGCTGGAGTGCTGGGGCAACAACGTTGCGAATAGCTCAGCCCTGGTCATTTCAACAGCAGAGTACTGCGCTGGTGCCGCAGTGCTCATACCCACCTCGTTGACCATGTCATCAACGACGCCTTGCGAACTGTGACTGGATGCCTGCGTCCTACACCAGCAGACAATCTTCCTATCCTCGCGGACATCCAACCCGCTGAGCTTCGTCGCAAAGAAGCCACACTGTCTCTGGCACGACGTGCCATGGAGCCTGGACATCTGTTCCCTGTCAACGCTCCCTGTCCATCGAGTGGGAATGCACGGCGCCTCAAATCGAGACACCATTTGTACCCGCCGCACAACAACTCATCAGTTTGTCTGACAACAAACAGGGCGGATCGCCGGTGGAATGCGGCGTGAGTGGTTGGACAACCCTACAAGACTCCGTACTTTCATCCCCGACATTGGAACCACCCCTCCCGGATTTGCCCTGCTACGAACAACGAGGTCCGGTTAACTGCCTCCGCACCAGTGTCGGATGTTCCCGCTCCTGCTTACACAAATGGAGTACGGCCGCTTCTGCGGCTTGTGAGTGTGGCACAGAGGAACAGACCGTTGAACGTGTTGTCCGCCACTGTCCAATCCAGGGATCTCCAAACTTTTTTGTTAGGAGGGCCACCTAAGCTAACACAACACTTCGACGGCCGGACATCTTCTTGATGTGATTGTTACGGGATATATTATATTCTACCAAATCAAGAAATGTTTTGTGAATATCTTATTTTTTCACTATTGACAAAATCGTTGCGACCGGATGAAAATGGCATCGTGGGCCGTATATGGTCCGAGGGCCGTAGTTTGGAGACCCCTGGTCCAATCCATCGACGTCCCCAATGTACTGGAGTGCATGGCCTGCCGGTTCTAAATGACAAGACAATCGAATAGCTGCTCCACACCTGCCCCGAGATCCAGTGCGGCCTCGTAGTGGATTAAAAGAACTGGCTGAACGATGAAGAAGCCAACTTTAAGCAAACGTCAGCAACTTTACGGTCTGCCGCCCCGTATGTGAATAAAGTGCTGCAAATAACGTCCACGTCCATTATTCGCTTGGGCAAAGCTGTCCGTTTCATAATGACAGCACCAGCAATACACACCAAACGGCTCTACGAGTGTTCCTAAGCTTATTGGGCCCGGATCCCCTGTTGAGCTATGTGGTAGTAAGCCACTGAGGTGTTTGGAAAAGTACGTGCAATACTAATTGTGTTTTGAACTCACAAAAGCACACAAAAGCAATCAGTCAAATGTGGTATCACCAGAAAATCGCATCGATTTTATTTTTACGCACAAGAGCCCTAACACCAGCAAGATGTGAGTGGGGCAAGCAAGAAAAAGGGCTGGGAAACCTTGTTCTGGACTGCAACAATAAACTGTTCAGGTTCTGACTGTTCAAACTGTTCTGACTGTTCAGGGGGTGTATATTACACTGTTCAACGAAATTGATGCTACTTTACTAAAACAGTATTTTTCCCGTGCTGTTGTGGAGCTAATTTGAACTGTTCGCTTGTACAGAAAAGTTTCAACAAACGCTGTAATAGTCAAGGTTGTTTTATTTACCACTCCACAGGAACCCACGGCAACCACCACGCACTAGTTGTGTCAACAGGTGAGTCTATTGACGGCAAAGGGACTTTAAGCGCTGTTGTTAGGGCAGGTTTCCAGCGCCGGGAACATCTACTCTCGCGTTGCTTTTCATGTCATTGCCTACAAGTCCTTAGACAGCTGAGAGGAAAACCTGCGGCCCGCGTGACATTTTAGTATGGCCCACATCAGCAATGTCGTTACCCAAGTTAGAACACAACATCGCGTCGAAGCGATGTAATCCATGATAAGCAGATACTTAGACATAAAGTCTCTCTCGCTCCTCAGAGTTTTCTCTCTTTATTTTTCCTTAGGAAGATAAAAATAGATTCTTGATAAAATTTATTATTTTTTTGCGGCGCAAAAGTAATATTCCACATTTCATGCGGCCCATGAGAGTAATATAACCAATAGGTTCCTCATCCCTGTCGTAAGATACCTGGTCGCTGCCGACTGTTGTTCAAGCAATGGATGCGAGGTCAGTTTCCCCAACTATCTTCAAGTTATTGGCATTGCATGGGACGCTACTATGATTCTTTGTGTCATAATTGTCATTCCTAATTTCTGATTAAACATCTGTCTCACTGCATGGAAAATCCTGCAAAATGTTCTCCTTTCCTTCGGATCTCCAACTGTCGCCGAAATCTCGTTTAGCGTGCGTATATTTTTTCAGCCATTGTTTCTCATTCTTGATGTGTTTATTCATCACTTTGGAAAAACGTTTTCAGTTGTTTGTAAAATTTCTACTTCAATTTTTTGATGTTCAGCCAAAAATCTTTGCTGTTTTGGATTGTTTTTATTTTTTTTTATTTTTAGAAAACATCAGTTCGAGAAAAAAAACAACCGGTCAACCCGGGTGTTCTCTTGACAGCGCTTGAAAAGTCGCGAAATCGCAATACATTGTGACCTGCGGCACCTGGCGCTGACCTCGCTGCCCCCTCAAATCTCGTTTAGACGAGACTGCTGCTCGCGCACAGCCCATTTCCCAAGTGGGCATTCGTGTTGAACTGTTGACCTATTCTGTTTCACCGAGCGTTGAGCTGCTAAGTCGATTTAGCGGCTTCTTTGTAGAGGCGCAGAGGAAATTGCTTGCAGCATCAGAGCGTTATTCTCCACTAATGTGGAATGCACAAAGCGCCCTGTTTCCCTTCTGTCATCCTCTTTGCATAAGTCAGCTGATATTCTCGTAATTTCCCCCGGTGAGACACAGCATGCCAACGTTGCAAGTACGGCATTGCAGGAATTTTTAGAAAGCCTTGCACCGTGTCATGCAACTGCTCGGGGGAATCGTGTATTTCATGGTGATACGATGCTTTCGATATTGATCTGACCATATACTTGTTATAAATAGGAGATTCATCATTTTTCGTGGTATTTAAAGGGTTACTTCAAAATCACTTCAGCTTTTATGGAAAGACCAACCTGACTATAGACACTGGTGCGGTGCGACGTGTTTTTCTTATGTGGTGGCTTCCGCGTATCATAATCATCTAAACCAGGGCTTCTCAAACTTTTTTGTTCTGCGACCCCGTTTCATAAAAGTTTTTTTTCTAGGCGATCCTTGATGGATAGTCTAATGTTAGTGATACGTGTAAACGTCACATTAGTTTACAAAAACATTTATATCTGATTTGTCAAGCCAATTTGTTTCGCGACCCCAAAGTTACAATCCGCGACCCCATTTGGGGTCGCGACCCATAGTTTGAGAAGCCCTGATCTAAACCATCTTTGTTCAACCAAAATGCTTTGCCAAAATTTATGTCACTGTCGTCATGAGGGTCGCTCATTGAATGACTTACTTTCACTTCAAAGCTGCTAAAAGCTTTCAAAATCCTAATAGCGATGATAAAAATAACTGTTTGGTGCCTTTAATCATCCACGAACTCTGTTGTCATAGGCTAGTTTGGTGCCAGCAACGGTAGATAGAACCAGTTTAGTGCAGAGGAACACGAAATAAGAAATCTAAAAATCACTTTCGCGCCGAGTGGACACGTGGAAGGTCCATTGCGCAGTAGCATGTGATAAACAGGAACTAAAGACCACTGTACCAAAAATGTCGAATTTGAGATTATCAAAATATAACGGCAGGATGTCATTGTTTTATGCCTAAACGTTAATGATAAGCTTCGACTGGGCCGCGGGTTGGCGGAGCTGATCTAAACCTTGTTCAGATGGATCGATCTTCTTCGCTCGGGCTTTGAATTTTCAACAACAAATTATAGTCAAGACTCAAGAGCTTCAGAAGCTGCCTGAACGTCACTTTTGCCTGGAAATTAGCATGATCTTTTTCTTTGATCTGTCAACGTCGAGTTTGTTCGGGAAGCGAATTGATTCTCTTCCAATTCATGTGTGATTTCCCGTCTATTGTTCACGCACGTTGACTAACGTGTGCTGGGAAGCAAAGTGGAAACGCGACATCGTGAGAATGACTTTGGCTGACCGTTCTCGTCGGCAGTCCTTTTTAATTGGCAGGATGTATTGATCAACAAACCGCCTACGGCCCGGTGGGTTTGTCATTAGCAAATTGTTGCTGAAGGGTCTCACTGCAAAATACGATTTGTGTTTTACGAGTTATTTTTTCTGCTGTCTGCAGTTTCCGACTCGGTGTTAACAGACAAACGGTTGCATTGATCCCACTTGTTGCTGCTGTGTTGCTGCCGAAAGCTGACATGCTTTGGCGCTAGAGGTGTGGATGATGATTATTAAAAAGCAGAAGTGCTCGTTGATCAGAGACTTTCTCTGTTGCAAAACGTAAAATGGAATGATAAGCGCCCTGTCCTAGAACATTTTCGCAGAACGCACCCAAACAAGTTGCGTTACATTTGCTGGGAAAATTGTCGTGCTAATTATTGCTCACAAGCAAATAACGCCAGCTGCTAAGTGACTACACTTTTCAACGATTAAGAAAAAAGCACCATAATTCGCTCAAAATCCTAAAACGATTTTCCAAATTGCGCTCTGACAAGTGCTTTTTCAAAACCACTTGCGGCCTTGAGTCTTGCCACCTTTTTGGTGCTACCGTGCCCTGCTCACCACGTGATACCTTCTTCACCGAACCATAACCGACACGCTTTTATTTAAAAATGACGTTATAAGTGTACACGCGTCTTCACTAGTCACCAACCAATGCTTTGATATCGCGATATAAAATGTTGAGTCTTCGAAAGTTGTTTCTAATGAGGGGGGAAAGATGCGGTCAAGATTTGTATCGCAATTGCAGAATTCTGGACTTGTAAAACTTGGAATTAGCTGTGTTCACGCTCTGACCGCTTTATATTTAGTGGAATAGATCTTAGGCTTCACAGTATGTATGGTTTTGTTTCTTTAGGAGTACTTCATATTTAAAACGTTTCGTTAAGCGCAGCACTCATTTGGAAGTTGATGGTGAACAGAAGAAATCCGACAAAATCTCCCGAGTTCGCCAGAAATCGAGTCCAGTTGTGCGTGTTTTTCGGTCTAAGTATCGAGCAGGCGAACGTGCAATTTAAAAAAAGGAAATATTACTGGCGGTATGGCTTACTTGAAGTCGGTACATTCAGTAGCTATTCTTTGCTGTCGTGCGTGGTTTTTTAGCATCTGGTGGTGACTGGCGCTACATCAGGATGGAGATATATGTACATTTTTTGCCGGTTTCGCTTCGTCAATTTTCAAATGTTCAACGCTCAGTAGTTTTTATCCAAGTTTTGTGAAGAGCGATCATCAGGCAAAATTAAGCAACAAACAAGCTGCCTCTGTTGGTAAGGAGTGTGGCGTTTTGACAAGGAAAATAGGAACTCGCATCCCAAGACATCTTCTTTTGGTCGTTTTGCAGGGGTGCGCTCACCGCGTTGCACGTGATAGCGAGGTGAGGCGGCCAGCGAGCGCGACGCAGGCATGTTGTGATGGCAAGCACTTCACGTTCGCCCGTAGGAATTCTTTGTCCCTTATACCGTGAACCACACTACTTTACTGCATGACCCGGCAGTCCGGTTTTATGCGCGGGATGGTTAACCAAGCGACATTTATTAAATATTTGCTGAATTGTGGTCATCACACCGCCCGCAAATCCTGTCAACTCTCCCTTTACAGCGGTTTTGTAAATGTTTTCTAAAGGAAACTTCTTTAGCCCGGAGCCGTATGTCGAGCATCAGGTCATCTGCAACTGCCCTGTCAATGCATGACTGCCAGCATGACTACCATAGTCAAATGCGCGGTTAATGGAGTTACCTTGTCCAAACTGTTTTAAACCCGATCGCCTGGTTACGCAGCGCGAGTGACGCACAACCGCCGCGGGCAGCCTAAGTTAGAACAGGATCGTTGAGCAACTTGTACTGGATACTCGTTGTTGTCCTAACGTAGTGCTTTCTCGTGTAATTCGTGGTTTACGCGAATAGAATGTGTTTTCTCGCAGCGCGTCCCGTCTTTCATTTCGACTTATCGACTTAGTGCGTAACACATGCGCCCCGAGGCTATTTGCTAATTACACAACAGCTGCCCGACCTTAGCATATGCGCTTGGGCTGTGCGACAGCGCTGATGAATCGATACATGTCTACGCTGAAGTTCAACAGTGAATTTTTACTAAGCGTTGAAATTCAGTTGAACAAACGGACCACACCACTCTAAGGCTGCGACTGTTCTTGCGAAGAAGGCAACGAAGCGCTTTTCATCGGTGAGAATGGCGCCGCCGATCGAGCCATGGCCAGCGAAAAATGAGTTTTTTTTTAGTTTACCGCGTTTAGATGTATCTTTTAGTTGTTTCGCAAGTATGCAGATCAAGGGCTTGGATTTTCCATACCATCCACAACAAATGATCTGAATTCAATCAGGATCAACTTGAGGCTGGTGTGATCAAGACTGGACGAAATTGGCCGTCGCGTCAGTAGTTGAATTGAATTGCAAAATAAGAAAACCGCTGTCGTTGTGCGAAAATTTTGCTTAAACAACATAATTTTCTAAACAATATTTCAAGTGTATAAACGCCTACCATGAGTTCTTAAAGAAAGTTGCCTGGATTCATTTTGAACTAACTAGGCAAACGTATGCGAGCGAAGCAGTGCTTTTAAGGAGCTGCACATCTGTTGTAAACACATATTTCGCCGAGTGAATGTCCGGCACTCGGCACGTTGTGCAGTATCGGCCACCGACCCCACTGCAACCTTAATGTTCATGTGCTGTGTGCTTCAGACACAAGTACACTGATTGCTCCCAACTCCTTTGTCATAATTAGCCACTTTGGTTTCAAGTATTTGCTTAAGCGTGGCAAACGCTTGTTGGGCGTGAGTTCCCAACGGTTGACAACTTGCTCGATGAACTCTTGTGACTGGAAACCCGACTGATTCTGAAGCAAGAACCTAAGAAAACGACAGCGACGAGAATGCTTTCAAAAGGTCCATTTTTACTTTGCACCTGTAGAGGCGGGGGCGTAGGTTTGCTTCTTCCACTATTCTCTTGTTAGTTTTTTCACGCAGTCAAACTCTGCTCGTATCTTCGGGAAAAATGACCAATGCAAAGGAGCGACCGCTTCGCTGTCCCGGACTGTCGATTGCCATTTCTGCATAGCAGTCGGTTTAGTCTTGCCGGCTTTTCTCCTGTGACAGCGTATTATTATTTTCCGAGACCGACGCATCCCAGAGGGCGGCTGTATTTTCTCTCACAGCAACTTATGCGGATTACCGATGCCGGGCACTTGATGTTGTCATCCGCTGCTCCGACGTGGCAACACTGCGAAACACAGGTCGCGACCTACTTATAATGCCGCACACCAACCTGATCCATTGTCTTGCGCGGCGGTAGTCTTCTTCAGTCTGTTGCTAGTACTGCGCAACTTCTACACAACGTAAGGTACTATCGGACTGTGAGTGCAAGGGTTGATTTTTTTCCTGGGCGTGCTCTTTACCTTGTCGTGGCAGAACCACATGCGATAACTGGCCTGAAGCAAGAAAACTGTCAGAGTGAATCGCGAGCGATCATGTTCAAACCGCACATAAATACAAGAGTTGCCAATCATGTATTTTTAAAAGTTACTTATTATCATATGGCTTTGCAAGTGCGGCACTCCGTTCACTATCTGTCTCAAACGGCAGTGGGTTTAAGAAATCAAAGCGGCTGATTAAGTGTTCCCTTATCGGAGGCTTACGGAGCACGTTCTTTCCTAAAGTTGTATACCTTAAATCATAAGAACGTTACATTTGCGGATTGAACTAAAATAATGCAGTTTAATACTTTATTATTTTAGTTCAATCCGCAATGTCACGTTCTTCCTACGTCAGTTTCTGTCCAATCACAGGGGCGTTTTTCTCCAATTTCGGTGCTGTGCTGAATATCGTGCTGTGTGCAGCAGCAACGTAACTTTCGAAGTCGTGGTTACGATGCGTTAGCCCGTAAGTCACCAAAAGCTGTTGGGTCACTTTTCTTCGTCTTTTCGATCCAACGCAAAGAAAATTTATACTAATCCACGTTGCTGACGCATGCGCCACAGCGCCTTTGGCGTCCTCGCGTAACCCATAGCAAGGCCTTAGTAGTGAGAGAAGGCCTTGCGCATAGCGTTCAACGGAGAAATAACCGGGCATTGGTGCAGTGTGGAGTGCCACCGCTGTAGCACACTTGTGTCGTGTGTGTCAGCACGACTGTAGCAAGCTGAACAGTTCCTTGTACTCATCACGGTTAACATTAATTTTAAGATCCGAAAAAAAAACGGAAGACCGGACCGTTTTCGATAGGAATTTTGTTTTTTTGTTTCTAGCTAGACTTGGCAAGAGTTCCGAGTTTCACGCTGTCTGAAATATGCGCTGATATTATCGCGCGACAATTTGTAAACGCGCTGCTGCTGGGCCGATCCATTCCCCACTACTTGACGTTCGCAAGTGTCGGTCAGGAATGCGTACACATGGAAGCAGAGCCACAAAGTGCGACGACTGTCGGGCTAACGCGAATTGCGCCAATGACGAACAGGCGGACTTCACGACATGCTGCTTTAACAGGCCCCGTTGAAATGATACGTGTGTCTGGAATTTTGCTGATATAGTTGGTGCGATGTACTGTAAATCGACGCGCTCGTAAGCGAAGCGGTCAATGCCGTGCTTAATCATTTCAAAACCTTTAATTTTGTTTGGGAGAAAGGCTCCACTTCGATCGATCTTTCATCAGCTTTCTCACTCCCGACGCTGGCGTGCTTGTCTAGAAGCGGGCGCAATTTGAACACAGTGGGTATTCGAATCACGATCTGTGGAGTTTTGTTTCTCCAATGAGCAAAAACGTGATCTGGATCTTTGCTTCGCTGAAGTGGCCAAGACGCTTTGTGTTAAAACTAAACCTAGTTTCTGGTGACAGTAAGATTGCGCCGAAAACCATTAACTTAGTTGTCCGGGTTTCTTCATTACGAACTCTACTTTGAAAAAGCACTCCCGAGTCCTTCAGCGGCCGTCAGTGTCGCGATGATCTTTGTCTGGAAACTCGTTTTTCTGTCGTTTCGGAAACGAATCTGTTTGAAGTATTGGCCGGATCTGAATCAAACTGCACGCCTTTTTTATAAAGCATTTCCGACTGAATGCCAGTGCGGGTCACGTGCTACTACCACTGCTGCTGCTGCGCGCGCAAGCCTTTGACCTACTTTCGGACTTGATAGGAGTGCTTTTCCCAGATCGCCAAACAAGAATCGTGAACAGTCCACGCCGATGTTCACAGCCAAGCAATTTTAATGTCAGCTTTGGTATATACCTGCCGTGCTTTGCACCAGGACGCACGCTGCTACAGGGGTCAGTCACGTGACTCGTGCTGGTACGGCGCTTCTCGCAGCTGCCGCCTGTATTCTGAGGATGCGCTTTTCTTTGTTCGTGCGACGAAGCCGGGCGATTCGATGTTCAGACGAAAACACCGCGCTCGAAAAGAAAGTCCCGGGCGCTTCTCTATCGAACAAAAAATCGAGACGAAGAAGGCCGCGGGAACGCGACAGATGTCTCGAGTTGGAAACGAGGCGAGAGGTTTTGCTTCGCGGACGGTTGTCTCGCTGTGCTCAGCTTATGTAGTAGTCATGTGCGACAAAGGTGGAGAGTAGAGCAGCATGGTTTTCTTAGCTAGGCAGAAATTACTATTTGACTGATGAAGAAGGCCGAGTACATTGCTTATTGATTGGTGACAGCGAAGGAAAGTGTGTATGTGTGAATCATCAAAAAGTACTGCTGCGAAGGGTGCTTAACTGAATGAAATTTTACATATGCAGCGCAAATTCCGCCTCTTGCCGATCTTAAGAAAATAGGTTTGAGTGGAATGATGAACATTTTTTAACATTGTGTTTTTGTGATTGAGCACGTGAGTGACACAACTTGCACAACCTTGATTTTCCACGGCGTAATCTCTGGATCATGTGCTTTGTGCTCTATGCTCACCAGCAATGGTCATACTAGCATGTGCGAAACCGGGAGTTGTGCAAGTTGTGTAACTTCCGTTTCTCTACGAATTGTCGTGGTACGTTGGATATAAAAGGTATAGTCGTTAAGCTTCCTGTAAATTACTTCTAAGCTAATGTGTGTCTGATTTCCATTGTCAACGATACAGTTGTTTGGCGGCTTTCCGACAAAAAAGCTTTTCTTTTGAAACGTCGAGGCGAATGACATAGCCAGCCGCGTATTGTTAGTTCAGTCTGGTTTGCAGTATTAAATAAATTGTAAATAGAAAAGTGGCACACCTGTTGTTCGTGGCAGATGAGAAAGTCGTTTGCAGCTAAAAGAAGAGCTGGTCGTTTGAAATGAAGCTCTTCGCAGTCTGCCTGTTGCTTTTGTTTTTCTGATAAAAGCGGTAGGAACAGGTCTTTAACTGCCAACGTCCAGTTTATAGGATCGTTGCTTTGCCAACGTTTTGTGTTTAAGTAGTTGTTAAATACCAAGTATTTCTGCATATGATGTGCGTGTAGCCCGTAGCCCAACAACATTCCTGCTTCTAACTGACCAGTGTGACGTGGACCATTATTACGTTATCAGTCTTGCGGAATATTGTTCACTCAGCCGGCCGAGTCCTCGACGATGAGTGATATGGACATTGGCAAACACTTCAAGTGCAAGCCAAGGAGGCGTCGCTTAGTGACAGAATGTTTTCTCAATTGGATGTATTGGACTTTTATTGCGTGCGAATGTGTGGAAGTGATTTTTCTCTTATTGAGGTTGCGGAAATAGAAAACATGTTTTCTTTGAAGTTTTCTTTTTCGATAGGGCTTTCGTAGCCCCAGTTGTGTCGTCACGTTGACTTCGAAAGCAAGCCCATGTTGCAAAGCGGGTTTTATATTGTCCGGGGAGTCGCTGTGCCAGCAGACAACGCCCAGTAGTATGTTTGCGCAAGGTATTGTGTCGTCCGGGCATGACTGTGTGTGTTCCCCACATCAGGATCTTCTTCTTCGCTTGACTTGGTACCGACGAACTCTATGCGCAATTGTTGTTGGTGTGCGTGCAGTGCAGCTTGAAGTATAATTACCACAAACTAGAATGTTGAAATCATCATCAACAGATGGCCCGACTGCTTATGATATCAACAGCAAAGAAACAAATCTGTAAATGAATAACAACGGTTGTGATGGTCGTATCGCCATTAGAAGAGCCCTATTTCACCATCTCTGAGCTGACAGTAATCGTCCGTTTTGCGTGATGGTGGCATTTGCCCTGCGGTTGCGTGTAAGCAAGCTGCTGCTTTACGGATTAAGTGCTATGGCCGCATTGCTCTGGGTGTAATACCAATGCTTTCTAGAATCATTCTCACGTTGAGTGCCGTTTTTGTTTAATCTCAAACCTGGCGATATTATCATCAACCGGCCGGATTTCCCATGTAAACTTAAAGATTGCTTCGGTGGTTGGTGGCCTTCGTCGCCCACTCGCTGCCCACTCAAGCAGCGCAGCAATTCGCCGCGTGCTTTTGACCGATTGAGACCGTCATGTTGCGAACTCGCCTGCCCTACCTAACTACATTGTTTGCCTCCGGCGCGGAGACGCGTGTTGCACAGATTGCTGTCAAAAATTTTAACGGGCCATGCTCCGTACCTGAAATGTCACTCATGACGCAGAGGGTTAGTGGTTCTGCTCGCACTCTTCGTTATTAGGTGAAGAGGTTTTCCCGTGGGCTGAAGATTATTCATGAACCCGGCGCAAAACTATCCAGTGTGTTCTGGGTAGTTCCGCATTTACATAACGATTTTATTTATTTTAATGATTTATTGTTAATCGCTTTGGCGAAAGAACTAATCTCCACTTGCCTCCTTGCGAGCATACGCATCATTGATTGTAACACGGTTGGTGGCATCTTGCTGGAATTATGTTGATGAGGCTGGCATTTGTACTTTCCCGCATTGCATTCAAGCGCTCTCTGGCGACAGCGCGTACATGCGGATATTTTCGATGATTTGTTCATCATGATCGCGGTCTCCCCCACCACGTGATCACCATGTGCATAATGGCCAATTGCGTTTGAGCTGAATTCGTTTTCATACCGTTCTAAGCTTCCCGATCCTGATCTTTCCCCGAGACGCACGTCTGGCTGAGCTCAACCGTAGCCCAATCTATGCTTCCGCTACTGGAGAACATTGATTTGCTTGCTGTTGAAACCGGCACTCGCAGGTTACCTGTCTTCGCGTGCGAAGTCGTGCGGCCTGGTCTTTTTGCCTCTGGTTCACGCGTTGTTGCAACCGGCACCTGACACGCAGATGCGTCTGATAACACGCGCGCACGTCGATGCGTCACTGCGGTGTGAAAAATACCGAGCATCTCATGTTCATTTGGGTCTTGGCGCAGAAAAGGGAAGAAAAGAAAATTTTCTAACGCACTTGGGCCTTTTTGAGGCCGCGATGACAACGAAATGCGAGGAAACTAGATCTGGTGGTTCGAACGCCAAAGTCTAGTCTGCTGCCCCTGCCACGATTGAAGCTGATCGCCTGAGCGCAGCCGTACGAGCGCATCCCAATACCGGGAAGATTGCCAAGCGGACCAATTACTCGCCTCGTGTCGTCAGGCAGATGACGTAGCCCCGTTGCTTTCTTTCTGAGAGAGGTTCGTCACCAACGCTTCCTATAATGTCACCACTGCAAGCCATTACCGCATTCGCTTTGTTGTAAGTCGTTTGGGCGTCGCTTACCGCCCTGCACAACACGTAAATCGAAAGGTCAATCGCGACGGTCTTTTTTAACGACGCAATCAAAATGCCTTGGTTTATGACAGTGTGTCGAACCGTTCGGAACGCTTCGCTTGCTTTACCACGCCCGTGTGCAGTCGGCAGGGATGACAGGACTTGAACAACACTTTATAGTTGTTTTGCCCTGTAATTGCTGCAAACACTAACTAGGTGATGTGACTGTTCCCGGCGTTATGTTCAAACGGGGTGTCTCTGGCCGCTGGAAACGTAAGAACAGGTTATGGTGCGTGCTTCTATAAAAATGAGTGTACTCGTTCTGACGGAATACTTCGCTTTTCTACGAGGCTATTTGTCGTGCTTTCCTGCCATAATTTTGTCTGGGTGGTTTCCCCTACAATGTGTATCCAAGCGTCGCATGTTAGCAGGAGCCATTTTCACCGAATAGAATGAAAATAGCCAAAATGAAAGATCAAGATGAAAGGGTGTGCGATCCATTGCATGGGATTTATGCCTTTCATTTTGGCTTATTTGATGAAATGCAAAAACATTCCCATGGTCGGAGAAAGGGCTTCCCTTGCCAAACGGTCATTTATAGGTCATGGAGTTTTGTCTGAAACCTGTTTGAGCAATCGGCTGTTTTTTATAAAGTTCAGGCGATTGTTTACTCGGGTACCTTTTCTTGTAACTTCACAACCGGCTTGGGACATGTCTTCGCTTTAATTGTCGCTCGAAAGCACGAGCCACGTCGCTGCTCATGGTTGCTATCTGTCATGTTTTGACCTCATCTCCTGGCAACGGCAATTGTCTTTCTTCGGCAGCTGACGTTGGGACACACGGGACTGAAAGGGCGACGTGTCGCAACAGTGGTAGCTGGCGCTCATTAGCCTTGTGCAAACGTTTTGGGAATGCAAGAGATAGTTGAGCGCCTGTCGTTTCGTAGCTATATTCAAACTGGGCTGTCGGTTTGCGTTTTCTGTTGTCAAGTTAAACTTATTTTGACGACCCACAATGTTCTTGGGGTGAGAAGGCGTGTAGATGTGTACGAAACGCAAGGATATTTTTTACTTTTTTTCAATCCTTTTTCATACTTATTCAATTGCTTTCGAATGTTTCGTTCGTAATTAGGGCTTGCAGTCGGGGTTATGCTTTGTTGTTGTGTTAGCCAAGCGTGTTTANTGTGCTACAGTACACAAATTTATAGCATGTATCAAGGAGCTTGTAATCTAGGTATATCTCAACAGCGCCTTGTGTTTCGTTCTGACTATTCTTGTTTCTCTAGCACAGGGGGTTCCCAACCTGGGGTACATTTGCCTATCCGAAGGGGTACATTTAAGGATATCAATAGACAAGCAAAATATATTTGCATATATTTTATTTCAAAAATTTACACA
>JGI24021J15306_10006209_pt1 | contig 14337 bp, 10 predicted proteins | sample Ectturendosymbi1_FD_15306 | JGI IMG/M metagenome (IMG submission 15306) | reverse complement strand
AAAGGCTCAAAAGACTCGGACTCGAGCCTAGTTTCCAATGAAAACTTCAGCGAAACACTTTGGCCTAGCAGTTGGGCCCTAGGCCAGGTAACATGAGAAAAAATGACCCTAAAACTACTTTACTTATGACGTCAGTCACAAAAAATCCGAACCCCCCAAGCAAAAAATTTTTTTGAGTGCAATCTACTAGACTGGCCGATCCGTTTGAGCCCTTGAACAGCTCTCTAGCGCAATTGGCGGAGGAGCTAGGGCATTGGTAAGGCAACCGAAAACTGCTGTTTTTTAGGCCGAAATCCAAGTACGAATATACCGTAGGCCGGCTCTCAACGTGTTAAACAGGTCTTGCATTATGGCAATGTCAATACCTTCAAGCCTTTCTTTGATTTTTTTAAAAGTAAAACTGACTAAATTTCTGAGAAGACCTGGTGCACACTAATTAATACAGCCAGTTTGGTGTTCCACCTTGTAGCACACTCTTGAATAATAGTCAGTGATTTTAGCATTGATGCATATCCACTTTTTTTAAATATGTAACAAGATCCTTCACTGCACTGCAGTTGGCAAGTTTTGAACACACGCATTATCATAACCTTCCTTTGAATTTTCTTCAGATATCTTGAAAGCATGAAAAAGAAGGGAGCCAATTAAATTGTTTTAGGGATTTTTTGACAATTGCTCCCCTGTCACTTACAAAAACAACACTTGATCTAATGACATCATTACTGATACTATACTTCACAAGACTCATTACAAGTTCATCTTTCATGTTTTCTGCTGATTTAACTGTAGGCTGAAATAGTTCACAAAACAAAGCATTTTGTTTTACTAACCAATCCTCAATCCAGTGCACTGTGCATGATAAAAAACATTGCTTTATGTAATTGTTAGTCCAAAGATCAACTGTCATCCCTGTTCCAGCATTGTTCGAAATTGCTTTTTAAAGAAGTTTCCCAACACTCATTCTTTCATCTGTAGCATTGTGGTGGAGCTACTTACTGTGTTTCTTGCAGGTAAAAGATAATTTGCATCTACTTTCCCATAAGCACCACCTTTTCCATCTAATATGGAAAAGGGTCACATATCATTTGCCACTAGCTGCACAGCTGCTTTGACCACTTTTTATTAGCTTATTCTGGCAACTTTATTGTAGGAGAACAGAGTTTGGACCAGACATTTTTTTTGTCTTTGCTCTTTTGTCTCTGCATTCTTCAACATGCCTTTTTAAGAGGGTGGTTCCAGTTTTACGGCCTAAAAATGGAAAAGCTTTTGAAGCATGTTTTACATGCAGTGTCAAATCTTCACCATGTTTTGTTTCTAATATAGCCATACCTAACCAAACCTCTGAAATTCCTTTTTTTGAAATCATGAAATTCTTTTGAACACAGCTTTGCCTCCACTATGACAAGGGTCAAGTCTCAAGTCATGCTTGCAAATTATTGTAACATACTACCAATAAAAATCCCAAAACAGGAGCATTCATAAACTGTCTATCTGAATGGGTAAAAAAAGAAAATTTATCATTTATATCCTGACTGTCACTGCAAAATAACAGAAAAACACATAACTAGATATAAACTCCTGAACAATCGGGTGCTAACTTTTACATACAATTTCTTAGTGTTTAAGACTGAGACTCCATTGGGGGTCTTCTACTGTCCAGCAAAACAAATAACACAGACCACATGTGCAGAGCAAAATGCCAGTTATTTGCCTACCAATTAGTTCACTAGCACTCCTGCCAATTTGCGAATTTGCATGCCAGTGCAGTCAATACTCAAAAGTGTCTATAAAGAAAGTAACTTTGATTGCAGTCAAAGTTAATATTTGTGTTGACAAAGTTAATGAGTGCAGTCAAAAAGTCGAAGTTAATATGAGTGTGTTCAGCCCCAGTATTAGTGGGCTGCAATGTTTTCCATATATTTGTGGTGACTATGCTGCTGAACACAATATTGCTTTTAATTGCAGCAAAACAATTGGTGTTCTCTTTTGCCTAAAAAAGTATAAACAACCTGTTCCATCAAATGTTTTTCTGAACAATGTACATGTACAATTTTTTGACCAAGTGAAATACCTTGGTGTGTGGATAAATGCCTCACTGAAGGATGATGATCTTCAGAGACAAGTGAAATTGCTGTACTGTGCAACAAACAAACTCACAGGCATATTTGATCAGTGCTCTCCTGCAGTAAAAAACACTCTATATCATTCCTATTACATGTCAGTGATCGCTTGCCAACTGTGGAGCAAATACACACAGACTAATATGAAGCGCTTATGCGCTGCTTATAATAATGCCTACTGAACCATGCATTACATACATACCCAGAATTGTAAGTGTTCACCCATACCAGGTTGGTGATTGTGACAGGACCTTTGATGCCTCGCTGAGAAACAATTTGTATCAATTTTTTATACACCGCACATCTTTATCCGATCGCTTCAAATGTCTCTATTATTTAAAGCTCAAGCTCATGTGTGATGGTGAACAACTGCAGTAGTGGTTGGTGCATTGTTTCAGTGTTATCACGTCTCATCAGTATTGCTTTGTGTTGTAAAAAGAAAAAAATGTGTGTGCAATGTATCCAAACCAAGCATCCAGAAAGTAAGAAGTCCTCTGCTAGTCACGTGCAAATGCCGCACACTGCTGTAGGACTAACCATTTTTGTGCTCTTGTTTCTATAATTACATCTGTGATATGGACAAGTCCACATTTAAAAAATTTAATTATTATTAACTTACTACCAGTATAACCAGCCATGCGTGAAGGTGCAAAAGATATTCCATTTTTTACTGTTTACATTCTATAATGACAGCCATATAAAGTTGACATGTCATTAATGTTATGGAAGAGATGAAAAGTTATGTCAAAAAGTATGTTTTTGACCCAAAAGAGTAAATTTTGCTAGGGTTAGCTGATAAGGTTGTATCTCCTCTTGTAGATGTATGTATGTATGAAACAATATTTCTGGCCAGTTATAGCTTAAGCAATGCGCCACGTTTTCGAATTCCTGTGTGCAATGTGCACAAACCAAGCAAACAAAAACTAAGAAATATGACTGGTGAAACACTAAATGCCAAATCCTACTTTAAAAGTCAGGAAAATTAATTGGCTGTTGATCTCATCATGATAAATGCATTGCAAAGCATTTAAAAACCTTGATCGGAACAGTTTGTATGCCTCTGTGCACCCCCATTCGACATATCTTCCACTTTTTTCTTTTTCTCTGTTAGCTGCTTACCTCAAAGTTTTGATGTCAGAATGCCTTCATTTCTTTCACACTACTACTGGATTCCTGCATTACAATGGGTGAATGACGCTACAGTTGGGGTGAGGTTAAAGTGTTTTGCTCCTATCAGTGTTGGTCATGTGCAAACGATTGTGTAATGCGCTACTGTACAAATAGCCATTCTGTATGCTCTGGTGTCGCATGATTGTGTCTATATGGACAAGCCGAATGCAACCGTCAGAATCAGAGTAGAGAACCACTAGTCTACATGAATTGGATAGGCAGTCACAGACAAATCAATGAGGATGTCACAGTTGGGAGGTACAGGATCAACAGTTTACTTTTTGCAGATAATTAGGTACTGCTAGCATCTTCTCAACAGTCTTCAGCATGCACTTATCAGTTTTCTGCTGCGTGAGACCTAGCAGGAATGAAAATTAGTGCTAAATATAACAAGCTACTGCTGTATGTCTCTCTACAAACCCATGGCAGTGTAGGCGGCAAGTGAGCAGCAATACACTGCAGCAGGTGGAGACGTTCAAGTACCTAGGGGTGGTATTTCCATGTGATGGAAGGTAGAGCGCCAAGAGACTGATACACAGATTGGTAAAGGTAACACCGTTCTGCATGATCTTTATTGCTCAGTGATCACAAAACAGGAGTTTTCAAACACCACAAAACTGTCAATTCTCAAATCAGTCTTTGTTCTGATCCTTACCTATGTTTATGAATCTTGGGTAATGACCAAAAAAATGTCAACTCAGATGCAAGCACCAAAGATGGAATTTTTGCAAGAAGTTCACGGTGTGACAAAGGGGCATATCGATGCTAGATTGCGCCCGGGGCAAGAAACTAGTTTGGTACCTCCATATTTGAACCTAAGCTATTGTGGGATTAAATGTCCTGCATTGATGAAAAAACTTGTGACATTGTTGCAACTTTTTGGCACCTCCCAATATTCAGCGCCCAGAACATTGTGCCCCCTCGTTATGCCCTGGTGTCACACTTCGCGACAGAGTGCACAGCTGTGAAATTCAAAGTGCCCTGAATGTCGAACCACTTCTCCTAATAGTAATTGAGAGAACACAACTACATTAGTTCAGCCATGTATCCAGAATGCCAAACGGAAGACTGGTGAAGCACCAATCTTTTATTGAATCTAATGAATTTGCTACTTTCATGAATTTGCCACTTCAGTGAACACAAAAAGTGGCTGTCTTTAAACACTCATCACTTCGTTTCTACTTGGCCGATTTGGAAAAAATTGGTATATTTGGAATAAGAAAAAGAAGTTCTACAAGCATACCAAATTTCATAAAAATCTGAGAGGGTGGGTTGCATTTTTGAATTTTCTGGATCAGGTGATGTGAAATCACCCTAAGCTAACCCTAATGCTAACCTAACAGCAATGCTAAGACCTAAAGCAAAAGTTTAGTAAGTTTTTTCAAAAGTAAAGAAAACTGGTCCCACAAATTGAGTGCACGCAGCAAATACTACGAAAACAGGTAAGAAGCGAAGGTGAGAGGTGAACCTACAACCATTGGCATGGCAGTCATGAAACTTATCCGTTACACTACCAGATCGACGCCGCTTGAGTGACAAACTGACCCCATTATTCGAAACACGTCATGCGAGGCGGTACGGTAGAGTAAGTTTTGCAACAAAAAGATCTACATCTATGGTTGGTTCCGTAGCCACTTCCTTGTTTTAATGATAGGATGCACACACATCTTTCAGACAAGTTATCTGCAGCAATATCTGCCAGCTCCATCTCCTACAATGACAGTTTCAACCTTAACAATGTGCACATGTATGATGCTGTCATATCATTTGTGTGACAACGTTCTTTCTTTAAAGTTATCCAAGTACTCAATAATGCAGGTGAACTCTGAAATTCTAATATTGGTTTGCCCTTTTTATAAATAAACTGCTTGATTTCCTCTTGTAAATAGGACATATGCCAGCTCAACTTTTAACCATCTTACTTTGATGCAGTGCAGTGAGTGCAGAGTGCACCTCTGGTGAAAGCATCAAAATTGTCATGTGCACTATAAAAAAAAATACAACCCAAGTGTGACTGCAGCCAGCATACCCTATGCACAGCGGCACAAGTCACTTCCTACTCGACTACCTTCCTAGTAGTGTGACTGCACTGTATTCATTTCCAATTCAGTTTAATACAGTACCTGTCTCAAAACCGGATACAAGGAAGATAAGACACAGTTTTTTAGTCCTTCGAGACCGAAAACCAGGACAGATACAGTTGTTTAGACAAGCACTACTAACACTGTACCGTTAAAATTCGCCAAAGGCAACAGTTTCCTTTATGAAGCAACCTTTTTGATTTACTTACTACCCTTGCAACTGCCACATACAAACACCACTTAAAACTATTCCCAGCTGAGCTTGTCCAACTTCAGCAATGCTTGACCAAAGTGAAAGAAAGACCTGCTTGCATCCCTGACCGTATAAAATAGACTCGTTGAGATACAGTAGGTTCAGGTAGACAGTGTCCTGGAACTGACAATTGAAAATAAAACACAGATCGGATTTTCAAGTCAGACGGAAATGTGCGACCATAACTTTTCTCAATTTCATCCCAAAGATCAAAATCTGCAAACAATCCCTCAATACTTCAAAAACCCAGATATTTTCCCAAACCAATGTTCCCACTCAGTTGTTACGGAAAAGTACTAGATTTCATCATAAAAAACACTAGATTCAATAAAAAACACTAGATATACAAAAGCGAACTTACATACAGTGAAAATGCCCAGAAAATGCGTTGCAATGCCACCCATAGACATTATGATTGCGCAACTGATTGGAAACAAGATAAAAAAAAAACGACAGATAGCAGCAACGCTTGTGTTTGTTTGCACAGGTCACATAACAGATGACGAAGTGGCTTCGCAGCGGTTTAACTCAAAACATATTATATTGTCTTGTGTAATTTAAGATTCACTTAGGTAGAATCTTTAACAAATTACAATTGAACCTAAATCAAAAGGTCTCAATTACAGTTACAATTACACAAAACTGGGCAATTAATTACGTTCAGCTCACTCAAAAAAAACACTAAATAGCCATAAAAAAACANTAGAACACTAGATTAAATGAAAAAACACTAGATCTAGTNGAAAAACACTTGGAGTGGCACTACTGCAGAGATGANCGGACTTTGAAATTTCTCNGTACGAGTCCAGTCCTGATCCGATAAAATTAAATCCGATCAAGTCCTGATCCGCAAAATTTTTGAAAATCATCAGTCCGATCCAGTCCTGATCTGCCAATGTAAAATCACGTATTTTTATTTTGCCTCATAAGGCAAAAGAACTACTGAAGCTATTTTGCCTTTCCAGCAATTGGTTGAGGGCAAAATATTTCCAGCAGGGCTTTTGCCTCATGAGGCAAAATAGACACAACCTTTTGGCATTTCCAAAATTTAACAAGGAAGTGTCTATTAGGCATCAGAAGCAAAGGCCATTCTGGAATTATTTTGCCATTAGGAGAGCCCGATTCCTTGAATTGGTCAAGTGACAAGGACGATACACTTGGATTAGTGTAAGGTCCTCGTTACATGAACTAAAACCCTAAACCTAGAACCAAACCTTAAACCAAAAACGTAAACCTAAAACCGAAACCCAAAACCGAAACCCAAAACCTAAACCCAAAACCTAAACCCAAAACCAAAACCAAAACCAATAACCAAAACCGAAAAAAAAACCTACACCCAAAACTTGAACTTAAACCCAAAAATCAAACATAAACCCAAAACCAAAACCTAAAAGCTGAACCTAAAACCTAAACCCGAAATCTAAATCCTAAACCTAAACCCTAAAGGTAAACCTAAACCAACACAAAAACATAGTCTACACATTAAAACTAAACCCTAAACTTTTTGAAAAACTATATTAAAAGCACTCCTATCAAAGGTGTAACCTCTACAAACCAGAGGTGGGACCGGACCCGGAGTCGACTCCGGCAAGATTCTGCGCTTTTTGTTCGGACCCGGATCCGAAGTCACTTTTTAATTTCGGCAGTAGCAGGAGACTGTGTGGTGATTTCTTAAATATAAACATGGGGAAATTGTGCTTGGATCAATGATTGTAGGCGGAGTCTGAACAAGAGAAAATTTCAGGACACAGATCAGAACCGGATTTAAAAATTTGGGAACAAGAGCGGAGTCTAAAAAAGTGACTCCGGCCACCTCTGCTACAAGCTATAAACCAAAGGAAATGGTGAGAACAGAACCAACAAACAACCACACAGCGAGTATAGACACTAACCACTCAACTATGCCCACGTTTCTTGTTGCTACTAGAACTCATCGTTATATGTGAATAAAAGTGGGATACAGTCCGAATTGCAAAATAGTCCCAGCAAAGTTTTTGCGTTTGATGGCAAAATATTCACCACCATTTAGCAAATCTGTGAACTCGGATCACAACTAAAATTTTTCATATTTTCAGAATAATCACATTAAAACAACAAAATTTTTCTCAGTCCGATCCAGTCATGATCCACCAATTTTGAAAAAAATTGCAGTCCGATCCAGTCCTGATCAGGCCAAAATTGGCTTCGGACCTGATCAAGTCCTGTCCGTGCTCAGCTCTGCACCACTGTCCCAAACGTTGCTGAAATTCCTAATCTAGGAACAAATTCCCCAGAAGTGGGAACCTTGCTCCAGAAATGAGCGGACTGTCATATTTTGTGATCCCGATCAACCCGGAATTTTAAAACTCAGTCCAAGTCCAAACAGGCCTCCCCCCGGGGCGGCATTCTCCCCCCAATTTTTTGTGTCACTCAAATTTTTGTATCCCTGAAATTTTGTTGTGCTTAGAAAAATTTGTTTCAAACATATAGTTCAAAACCAAAATCTTGACCCTTCAAACCTTTAAACCTGGATACGGGCTTGAGTCCACCCATAGTCCAACATTTTTTACAATTTAAAATCCAAGTATAAAATCTTAAAAAAATACAGCTTTTCAACAATAAAAATTGTGCAATTATTTTCCATTAACTCAGTCCAAATCCGGTCTTGGTCTTACATTGATGAAGGAATTTACAACCCGGATCCAATACAAATCTGGAACAATCCGTCATCATCTCGATCCAGTCCCATCCAGCGCTCATCTCTGCCCTGCAGATCTCACGTACGGAATGCAATAGCGAGTAGGGAACGGCAAGTCGTAATGCGAAAAGTTAAATCCACTATACACGCAAGTCAACAGCAAACAACACAGCTAGGGTTAAGCTTAGATGTCAAGTTGAAAATATAGAAATTATCCCGACTGTGCAAAAAACAATCGCAGTCCGCTCTGCGGACTCCTCAACTCCACTTTTTGTCCACCACTGCTCTTACTCTGTTTCGAATCCTGTTCAAACTCCGGTGTCAAAGTGAAATCTCTGACTTGCGAAATTTCTGACTTCACACCATGTACGCATGCACAGAGCTATACATTCTACATAGCAAATACGCTAATAAAACTGATTATTAGGACAGGGGCATAGCGAGTTTAGATGGCGCCCGGGACAAAAAACAAATTCGGCGCCCCCCTGGTCGAACTGGCGCCCCCATGGTCGAAGTTTGGCACCCCTATGGTAAAATCTAGATCTTTCGAAAGCAAATTTACTGTATTAAAGAAAGTACTTGTGACACTGTTGGCGCTTTTCGGCGCCTCCAGCAGTAATTCGGTGCCCCTGCAGTGATTCAGCGCCCCCATATTGAATTGGCGCTTGAGAATATGTGCCCCCTTTCCCTTTTGTTAAGCCCCTGCTTGGGAATTCGTGGTTAGGTAAGTGTGTCGCATTAGGGTGAGAAAAAGAAAAATAATTGAGGTCAACGACTAAGTACGAAAATTTTCAATGGTCAGTCATTCCCGTTCTATAGCTTGTTGTGGGTACCTGATATCTATCCAAATGTTTCAATTCATACAACACACATCAAAAAAGTAATTGCCATATTTTATTTCTTTATTTTGAGAAGCAAAATAACGGAAAAACAATAACAGGTCAGAAATTTCGCTTAGGTCACAAATTTCGTTTGACACAGGAATCCATCCATGAAACGGAGCTTCAGCAATGTTTGTACTTAACAACCACGCAGATTCCTTCTACTGCCTAAAATGAAAAGTGATTCCGGTAACGGTTTTTCACAAATTTTTGACTCCGGTTCCGGATCCAAAAAAACGCAGAATCCTACCGGAATTAAACTCCGGAAATACGGATCCGTGGCCACCTCTGAGTCTTGCCCAGTTCCTTTTTTTGATAAATGTTTGTTTGAGATCCGTTGCCTTTGTCAGTAATGTCAGCCAAAATTTTATTTCCGCCTGATTGACGAAGCGTAACAGTTTGTGAAAGACGTCACGATAGCAGTTGACGTGGACATTCAGTGAAAGAGTGAATTGAGCGAGAACGGTTTGTGGCGGTATTGCTTTGAGCTATCAGATATTCAGATATTCGTCTCATTGTTTCACGAACGAAGATATGGATCAAGTAACAACATGGGTTGAGCCAGCAAAACAGTTTGCCAAAGACTCCATTCGTTTGGTCAAACGCTGCACGAAACCAGACAGAAAAGAATTCCAAAAGATTGCTATTGCTACAGCAATTGGTTTCGCTATCATGGGTTTTATTGGATTTTTCGTCAAACTCATCCACATTCCAATCAACAATATTATTGTGGGAAGCTAACTGGAAACCAAGATGAACTCTCCGAAAACTTGCTTTTGAACTTTTTTTGAGTGAAAAGGAACTGGGGTTTTTCATTAGAAAAAAACTTTTGAGCTGTGGGGTAATATGAGTTGCATTGTTTGTGTCAGTATAATTCTATTGCATCGAAAGTTGTTTTCGGTGTTTATTGATTTATTATCAGTTTGATACTACTGAGATAATTTTTTGTTGAAATTGCTGAAACAGAATTTATGTTAACCAGCTGGCACACGCCTTTGCTTCCCTTATAAATATGAATTGATACTTGGAGTTGTGGCCAACATGTTTGTTCTTTAAAAAATATATAATGCAGCATGTATCTGTGTATGTACCGAAGTTGAAACTGGATCTTACATTGGATCTAACAGGTTATTAGCAGCATCAATGCTTAACTGTCAGATCTCTCAAGTAGGGTTATTAGCAAAGCATACAGAATTTTTTTAAAATAAGTGTATTTTTACCAAGCATGACACCATTCAAATTGCTCATTGGCCAAGGGTTATAAGAACATAAAATTTCCATTTGAAACAGTTTTACAGGCTAGTCATATTAAACTTGAATGTCACAGTATTGTGTAATCAATATATTTACAAGATTGGTTTTCAACATGGTATCAGTTTTATAATCACATCAACAGAATGAAACAATAATATCACTTGTGCTTTACAACTGCCAAATTTTGTTATTTTTGCATACTTGTTATAATAGTATGTGCGTATTGCTACAAGCTTATGTCTGTTGTGCAAAGATTAAAAATTCCAATTAAACTTGTTGTCTGGCTGTTTGTTAAAACATGATTTTAATGACATGTGTTCATTTGCTTGTTGTAGGCAGCATTTCGTTATGCTGTGTTCTTTTGCATCATGGTTTTATGGTTTTTATTTGAATATACATCAAAGATGCAGGTGTATAGTTGTTGTTCTAATGAGGACAACTTTAAACTTAGTATGTTCAGTCAAATTTCTTGAAAAGTTTTACGCTATGATATTTTCCTATTTAAATCTATTCAGATTAAATATCTTGGGAAAAGCGTCCAGTTTAACAAGTAAATATAGTATTCAACAAAGTTCTTTGAAGGGTGATTTTGGGTAACATATTTTGTATTCTAATATGCTTGCGATAATGTCTATTTTGCTGCCAGTGGCAAAAGCTCTGCTGGGACTATTTTGCCATCAAACCCTATCCACCTTTGTCCACATATAACGCTGAATTTGTGACACTAACAGTATGGTAAACCTGGTTGAGTGTCTATTCCTGTTGTGCAAGTGGTTGTCAGTTCGGCTCTTACCATAGTTGCTTTGGCTTTGTTGGTAGAGATGATACTTTCGATGGAAATGCTTTTATGTACTTTAAAAAGTTTCAAAAACCAACCACAGGTTTTCATTTTGAGAAAGGGTTTTGGATTAGGGTTTGAAGTCATGTTACTAGGTTGATATGCTAATCCATGCATATAATATCTCTAGCAGTGCTTTTACCACTGATGGCAAAACAGACACTGCCTATATTTGCAGCTGTGGCATTATAACACAGTGTGCTTCGTCAAGATCTTGACTGGAGCTTCTAACCCTTTACCTTGGTTTTTCATAAGAAATTTGTTGTCTTCATGGTTTTCTATTATCAAAAATATCAAGCAAAGCTAACATTTCTTAGTAGAAACATGTGATTATGATAACTTCTGTTTGCAGTTGCAAGCCACTGAAATTGTTTGTCTCCACTCAATGTGTTTACACCTGGTCCTTGTCCTTATAAACACAACTAGTCACAATATTGAGAATAAAAAAGTAAAGTTGTTATGTCTTGGCATTCATTGATACAGCAGTGTTCTCCATCAGTTCATCTCAAAGTTTTTGTAATGGTAAAAGTGCATCAACAATGATTTATTGCTTTTTTGTTTGGCACCACTCAACTTGAAGTGTTGGCAAGCTGGCATAAAAAATGGTAGAGTAGAAGTTAAAGGGCTACAATGATGAAAATNCACCATGACTAGTTGATGCTAACATTAAGAATGGTATGCTTATTTTTGCCAGTGGTTTTACTTTTTGCTCCATTATTGTTTTTTTNAACCAAACAGTTTGTGGAAATGTTAAACTGTAATTGTAAATTATTTNGGTTATTTAATCGTTTTTCTTTCATCATTCAATCTGTAGCAATGCTCCAATGGCACATCATTACATCACCTGACACCTATCAGCATTGGCGATAAACATTTCTTGGCATGTGTTATGCTGTATGTGTTGTGTGAGAGAATTTCGATAAACAGGTGTCACAAGCTATAGCCTAGTCATTAAGTGGGGCTATCAACATAAAATTTTAGCAGTTGAAGTAAAGAATTCTGATAAAGCTGAAAAGGTAGTTACTCAGTTTCAATAGAACTGATGTTTTTCTGTATGACATCAGAAACAGAAAATGGCCTTCTCGAATGAAGATAGTGCAGTTGGTGTGTTTGTGCAGGCATGAGTGGTGGAACATTTTTCGAAGTGGGGGGACAAGTGCATGTATATAAAAAAAACTATGGAAATTTTTTGTGGTGGTGTGAATTGGCAACTGTGATGTCACAAGCATTTAAAAGTGGAGGATCCTAGGCCCACGTGGGCCCACCCAGTTCTGCCACCAATATGTGCAGGTAATTTAGAGCTCAAATTGTAGGCTTGAACTGCAGAGTGAATCAGTGCCAGCCGATAAGCAAATGTGGATTTTGTAGAAGGCTTGACTCCTTTGTTCAATGGTACACTTAGCATTTGCAGTCATAGAAAATGTCGTTTCAACAAGAAAGATAAACTGTTGCTCTGATTTTGATAAATTAAGGTGATCACAGGCCTGTAACCAGCCAGGCACAACAACACATTTTCCTATGTCCAACACATTTTTCCAGGGGGGGCGAACAATTTTTGGGTGATCAACCTTGGTTTGAAAACCTGACGTAAGGGCAAATGATTTGTCTAGTCATGGTTGTTGTGGACATAGGTGTAGGAGCAGGAAAACTTTTGGGGGGCGAAAGATTTTTGCCCGAAGGGTTTCCGGGCAAATTTTTGTGCAAATATTTTCCCCCACAAAGATAATGAAGACCTTGTTTTGGAATGACCTCAAAAAAAAGGTCTTCATGTGATTCTGCAAACGTTGGGCGCCATTTTTTTCAAATCAAACACCGTTGGGCAGCATTTTTGCCTGTATTTTCAGGTGGTTTGCCCAGATTTCGAGGGGTTTTGCAAACATTTTCACAGATTTTGCCAAGATTTTCATGGAATTTGCCCTGATTTTGACAAATGAAAACTTTTGGGGGGTGTTCACCCCTCCTACACCACAGGTTGTGAAGGCCGAAAAGAGACGTTAGCCAAAACAATTGCACAAATTGGCAATGATTGTTCTGAAGAAAGTTGTACAGTGCAATTACTGTCGATCACTGCTGAACACTTAAAGGTTCGGTAATGCAGTTTTCGAAAGAGACCTCTGTTGCTAATGGACGACGGCAAGGAATAATACTATGCACGCTTTATCGGAAGAAGCCCAACCCAACAGTTGCGAGCAACACTTCTCAACTAGAGATGTTTAAAGCTTATTTGACAAATTTTATCTAAATGAGTCCCTCACTTCAATGGGCCCCATGCCAGTGGAGACAAAAGTTAACGTTTGAAGCCTTTTAAATATTCTAAGAGAAATAAACCATCACTGAAACGTGAAGCGAACAATTGAACATTTTTTGCGTTACCAAGATTAGATCATTAAATTTATTATTATAGCCAACTATATGCAGTATACTTTATTTTAGTTAAAGGCAGTGATAGTACACTAAATACTGCATATATAAATGTTTACATCTGCAAAGTAGGTACCCCCATGGGAGTCGGAAGGATTTTTTCCAGGGGGAGGCCAGTAGAGGATTTTCCCAAATTTTTTCCCGGGGGGAGGCTAAAAGTGGTGAAATTTGGTTTTTACCCCTCGAAATTGAAAATACAACCTTGTTTTTTGCTAATAATTTCAAAATCAGAGGGGCCAGGCCCCCGCCCCTTCCGACGCCCGCAAATAATACCTGCTTTTTGTTTTTCCCCTTGAACGCTGTTTCTCACCCATTTTACTTACGAGGCTCAGATAACTTTTGGCAGAAGTTGTGTGGCCCCTACCTTGTTAGCATAAGCTATGCTTTCATACGCATAAACAAAGACACATTGTTCCAAAGTAGCGAATTTCTTCCTGTTTGCAATTCAGTGAGAATCTTGCTGCCGCACCAGGGCTCTCACAAATGCAACTCCAAAAATCCCTAGAACAGTACCAAAAAATCCCTAAATCTGAGGAGGTGNAGCATAAAACCGGAGTGTGGATGATAAATGTTAAAAATAGAACCAAGTATGTACTTTCCACGATGGGTGCAAGCAAGGAATCGATCAGCAAATTTTTAATA
>JGI24021J15306_10006208_pt1 | contig 14337 bp, 9 predicted proteins | sample Ectturendosymbi1_FD_15306 | JGI IMG/M metagenome (IMG submission 15306) | reverse complement strand
CGCGCCACATATATGTATGGTGTTGTTCTTCACGCACATCCCGTTCGTGGTGAATCACACAATCAACGCAACACCACCGGAGAGGTTGCAACAGTACTTACAGACCTGTTTTACTTGCAACAACCATCTCCAAACTATTTGCACATTACGTTTTATCCTGCATTTCACCATTTATTGCCACACAGTGACAGCCAGTTTGGATGTACGTCGAATAGACCGACATGCGTGTATTTTTACTCAAACATATTGAAACATATTATGTAAACAAAGTCACGCCATGTGCTTTAATTAATTGTGTAAACAATAGGTTGTGTTTAGTTTTGTCAAACACCTCATATGCATCTGAAAACCCTTAAGCACATTGTATCTATGTGCATAGCAAGACTACTGGTGAGTTGGTAAAGAAATCAGACCATGCAAGTAAAGTGGAGAAGTTGCCTTCCACACCCTTCAATGCAACTGATGGGGTTAAACAAGGTATAAGTCTGAGTTGATATCTATTCGCTGTTTATCTTGATGAACTCTCCGCCCAGTTGGAAGCAACTAAAGCGGGATGCTGCGGGAAATATGTTTGTGTAAATGTGTGTTTAGATCCGGTATCAGTGGTCTTCAACGCCTTAGGGAATATTTATTGTGAATATGCTGTTGAACATGAAATTGTTGTAACAAGACAGTCAGTATGTTTTTCCCCAATAAAAGTAAGAACACCCTGCAGTACCAGCTGTTTCCCTGAATGATCTGAAGTGAAATTCGTCGAAGTAAAATATGTTTGTGTATTGTTTTATTACTTCATACCCCACTGAAGGATGACAATGACACTCAGGGTCAGAGACAAGTGGAATCACTCACGCTTTGTGCAGCAAACACCGCAGATTGGTGTGACCTCTCCACCTTTGAAAGTGTTTTTTTGCCAAGGCTGGTTCCGGAGTCGTTCAATGCAGACGTAGCAGCTTCAGCAACAAGCAAACGTGTTTGCAATGTACACTACTTACATTTGCATTTTTTGCTCATGGTTTAATGAAATGTAGGACCATGAACTAAGTGGAAGCTCTGGTATGTGTTTTACTTTGTAGTGGTCTTTTCTTTTTAACATGTGTCAAAAGTTTTCACTTTTGCAGCATGCGGAATATTTGACAAGTAAGTACAATATACATTTTCTGCCTTTCTGTGTTTTGAATTCCATAATACAAAGTGTTTTTGAATTAAGAGGGAAACCTCCAGTCTTATTTCAATAATCACTTGCTGCTTTCCACTTCACTGAGTGAAGAAGCGGTTTGCTCTTGTGCGAAGCAAATTTAAGTTTATTTTTCACTCAAACTAATTTCGCAATGATCTAGTGAGATCAAGAAACAGTGGCAACTCCTCTCAGAAGAACTCGTAGATATTCTCTTTCCTTGTGCTTTAAATCTTGTTCACCAAAAAAACGGATAAAGCTATTCGGGATTTTATGTTGTTATTTGTTACTACGCGTGTTTTATTTCAATTTTTCAGTACATGCAGTATCTTTTACCGCCTATACCACTGCATAGATTACATAAAGTGAAAATCCCTAGGAGCTATAGGGCTTGTCCTTACATTGTAATCAAAATAATTTTTGATGCAAGCTGCAAGCTTGCAAGCTACGTTACGTTAACGACGTAATGCAAGCTACGTTAACGACGTAGAAAATGGGCTTTGTTATGCCATAACCATGTTATAACATTTATAAGAAGCAGGAAAAGAAACAGAGCTTTTGACACAGAAGAATAAAACGGATAAAATAAAAACCCCAATAGATATCATTAAGTTTGTTTTGCTTGTTATTCACATTTTTGTGTCAGTCTGAATCCCCTCTTACATCTATTTACTTTTCCATTTCTTTTGCTTGTAAAGTGAAATAATAATAATATAAAGTGCTTTTGTATTACATAATATCTATTGTCAGCAGAAAGATCCGTAAGTATAGTTTGATTTCTGATATACCAGTTTCCTCAAAATGCTGCCATACTTTGTTAGGTTTTTCACACAGTATTGTTTTGCAATAAGGTCTATAGTAACAAAAACTAATGAGAATCTTCACGTGGCCGTGTTAGTTTCTATTCTTCTGAAACGTAAAGCAAACGTGTTATATATATATTGTTTAAATTGGATAAGTACAGTCACTAGCTTTCTTTTGTAGCATTTTGCAATTGAAACACTCGGATTAATTATATTTATCAGTCGTGGGGACACATAGGGTGTTCACGTAAGTTTTTAAGAAAAAAAAGCTTTTTCAAACAAAACGTTAATCGTTACTATAAAAAGTTAAAGCGTGCAGCTGGTTTCATCAAGTATAGTAGATGCTGTCTCGTGCATAGGTGTAGGATCAGGCAATATTTGGGGATGCAAAGGATCTTTTGTCCGAATTTCCTGAAATTTGGCAGAAAAACTTTTATGCGGCAAACTTTCTCCCTATAAATTTTCTGCAGCTGTTGGAACATTATATTTTCCTCTACCATTTTGCCATAGACTTGAAAATATAAAATTTGATACTTGAAATTTGGTCCTTAATAACCCAGCTGAAAAAAGTACGCGAAGCTGTGACTATACTTGCCTGGAATGGACATTACTAATATGAAGTTGGTGCCCTGCGGTATACTCGACTCCCACGCTGTGCAATTATTTTTAAAGCACATAAATGAAATGCCGTCTTTTACCAGAACTTTCAAGTGAGTCAATCAGCTCTCATAAACTAAAACTCGATGCTACTAGAAACAGTTTGTTGATTGCATATATATTTAATATGTTTTCTATAATACAATAAATTTTTGTTTGTATACTCAGTAACGAGGAAGTATAATTCCATTAATATTGTTAAAAATACCGAAGCTTCTTTGCCCAAATTTTTTAAGATTTTGCCCAAATTTTTTATAAATCGAAACTTTGGAGTGCGTTTGCACCCTCTAGATCGCCAGCTCCTATACCATTGGTCTCGTGAGTCAAGTTGTTACGTTGTTCGATGAAAACATTTCTGAAAGTTTCCACATGCATACGCACCGTTATTGCCCGCCCTGGTGGGCATGCTATTGCGCGAATACGTGTAAAGTTTTGGAAACTGGTTCTACTACAAATGCATCGTTTGGTGTTTCAAATACAACAGTTGTGCGAAAAACAGCAGATTATTATGTATGACAATCTCTTTTCAATAACCATGAAAATTTCTAAGTATGAATGCACGATACCAGCATAGCACTGTATGTGGCCTTTTGGTTTGCAATATCATACTCTCGGGTCAGAATCATGTAGGTTTATGCCAAAGATTCGGGAAGCTTCTTACCGTCACGTCAATGAACAACAGTTGTAAGCATTTCAACGCGCGAAGCGCAGTTGAGAAACTATTTCCATTTGATGACAAAAAATGTAGAATGGTCGTGTGCAGTACGCAAATGAACACCTTTTGTGTAGCGGAACGGACTATGAGTTGTTTTGGTGTACAGCAACTTTTCATCTGTGCATTTGCAAGCTTAATAAAATACCTGCTTTATCTTATGTTTTCCAATTAGTAGAATTGGAAGAACGTACGTTGCGCAAGGATCTATGGTGGTACAGTTATATGTACTTATAAGCTGCTGTGGCCACAGTAGTTAAGAATGTCGACGGTATGATACTGTAAAGCCTTCCTACCACTTTTTATCACTCAAATTTCTTTATCAACTGCATGTAGAAAAATTTTATCGGCGCTTTTGCGCAATCTTTATAAAAATAAACGCAACATCAATCTATTAAATTTCTACTCAACTCCACACCAAGGCTGTAACAAAACGCTTTTGGAGAGAGAAAACGAGGGCCATAAATGAAAAACCTGAAAAAAAGTAAAACTTTTTCTGGTTATTCCAAGGTTTTTATCTTTACATATGGTTTTCTTCTCTTCTTCACCAAAAAAACAGCTTTGTAAGAAAAAAATCGTATCTGGGCACTAGTTTTAAAGTATATCCACATCAGCTGTTAGGTAAGAGACTAGTTTGTAGTAAATAAATTTAAATTTACTATTTTTAGTGTAAAAGTATCCAGACATTTTTTCATAAATATGCCTTAACAAGAAGAACACATAAATGTAACCTATGAGATCAAAGCAAGTTCATCCTCTCATTGCGAAACCTTATTCCAAACAAGGAGGACACTTTCGAGCCACTTGTACGTTGCCAGTGGATATCGAAATTTCACAATTGCCGGAAAATACCTTTTATCTTTCTACGAATGACCGTGCGCAGACTGACATGCTCACAATGCCGTTTGATCTCTGATTATGCCAAAGTGCCATGTCCGGTAGTTTTACATGATATCTAGATATCCAATTAGCATAACACCTGTCACTTTCCCGCCACTAGCCCAGACATATGTATAATCGTTTGCACCATTCCGTCTATGTTTTCTTGGTTGTTAGCTTAATCTCTTAGAACCTGCGCAGTTGTCATGAATCTGCTGAAAAATTAACGCGTCTGTATTTCTCTGACGTGCTGCATTTTTTAGGTCGTTGTCAAATGTCAAACCCTTCGCTTTGTGGATGTAAAGCAGATGTCTCTAAACTACGGCCAAATCTGGCCCGCGAAGCCATTTCATCCGGCTCGCGAAGCCATTTTATCCGGCCGCAAAGACACATTGTCAATAATGAAAAAATAATACATTTACGAAACATTTGTTGATTTCGTAGAATGTAGCATATCCGGAAACAATCACATTATGTAAGGTGTGCGGCCCTCGAACTGTTGTGCAATAGCTTATGTGACCCTCTGGCAAAAAAGTTTGGAGGCCCCTGATGTGAAGCATTAGCGGCAGCTCGTTTTCTGCAAATCTTTTCAGCTCCAACAATTTGTTGCTGCTTTTTGGTGGATTTGGTACCTTTTTGTTCAAAAATATTTTGCAAAGACATCTGCACAAATTGAGGTCCTCGTAACGCACATTCCGAATTACCCGCCATAGGCAGAGGTTTGTCAAAACAAAAATATTCTCAAAACTTTCAAACACATGCTCTGCACGTGACTTAATTATTCAGATCAAGAACGTGTTTACAGTGCCGCTCTTCAGTACCCCGTCGAAATTAACAAGGCACATCTTATTTTATTGTTCAAACTGACGTGCATTTAAAGTTGGTCTGATTGGCTTTGATTTTTCTGTGTTATAGGTATGCTACTTTGAAATGCCTGGACAACGTGACAAATCAGTAAATTCTCTGCCTCTGATGGTTTTCCGGTCAGCTGTGTCAAACTGGCAGCCACCAGCACAGAGCAGTATCAATACACAAAGAGATGCCTGCGGCGACAACCTTTGCCATTCTCGTTTTGACGTGCTCCGCCCGAAGTGCCTGATTTGACACTGTTCGTTCGATCCAATCGCTGAAATTGTGGTTTGTGCGACACATAAATATCATTGACTCAAACCATTAGTTGCCCGGGAAAATAGCTATTCAACTGCACATAATTGAACACCTAACTTACTATTGCAAAACAACAAGGAAATGTGATACAATAAGGCCGCAATTACAGTTTTTAATGGTTTATGAATAGAAAGCATTATGGTTTAATGGCTTAGATTATACAGACCTGCCCTAACACTCTACAGCTTGCTTATACTAAAAAGCAATTATTCCCTTTGAAATAGTGACTCGGTTGTCGTTTCCTCTAAAAGATTTGTAAACTCCGAACAATTTATCTACTGTACAGTTTTGCTGAGAAGCAACGAACACTTGTTTCGCAAGAAGACAGATGGGTTTTCGAAACTACGAAGTGCTCTCAACGCATTTTACCGGGTTCTTGTCGAGTTGAACACATCCGAACTGGCGGAAATTTACGTTCGTTTGGTACAATCAAAGAAATAACTGTGAAGCTCGGGCTTGCCTAAAGGAACGAGGTTTCCGTCGAAAACGCGCTGACATCCACGAGTTAGTGCGCAGCTGCACGAGCGAAATAACTCATATTGTGGCGTAACAGACCACTAGCTCACTATCAGGCAACTGTACCAACCGCAGTAAGCAGTGACTGTTAAGTCTGCAGCAAAAACATGATGTGCTTCCGACATTAGCAAACTAATTTTTAGGCATAATCATGTACTTGGACAATGCCCACCACGTTAGTTTTCCGTTACTGGTGACTTCAAATACTTTTCCGGCAATTTTTTTTCCGGTGCCCTCTTTGTCAACAGTTACATGCTTCAGTCTTCGCGACTTTTATTTATTTGCTTGTCTCATACTCAACGTCCGTATCAAATGTGTCAGCAACAGTACCTTTAAAGCGCACTCAACTAAATTTCATATTGAGGATCACTAAAAGTTTTTGCAATCGGCGGCGATTACGACGAGCACAGATCATGATCGCAGGTCGCTGCGATAAGAGTAAAAACGCATGCTGCCGACTGCGCAGAGAGGCCTGCAGGGGCCGCCTGAAACAATGCAGAATTATTGAGTAGTTCCTTGGTTGATTCTTGCCATTGCAATCTCAAGAATCCAACGCTGCAAACAGACTTTCTTGAAAGGTAACATTGAGGAAAAGTGCTTTTGCTTCAGTTGGGGAAAAAGTCTTTTGCAGGCAAATCAAGACTTCGGTATGCAACAATAGAAAACAGGTTTTGTAATGTGCACCAAAGACAGGCTTAACATTAATTATTTTATCCTTAAAACCTTGATGAAAAACTCATCTTTTAACTTTATGAGGGTCAAAATATACTTTAAAATGCAGTTTTAGGTGATGCTTTCTTGTGGAAAAAATTGTTTCAACGGGTGGAAAGAGTTATTTCCGATAGTTTTGTTGTCTACATTTCATTCATGAGTCATAGTGAAGGTGGCGGGAAATCAAATCAAAGGAAGGAGGAAGGAAATGAAGCGTGTGGTTGAATGAAACAGAACTAAAATTTTGCCAAACGCGTATAAGCTGTTCTGCTTTCATCGTCGCGTGTCAAACCAAACTGCTCGCCAGTCACTTCACAAAACTAGTGAAAGCCGGTAATTTGTTTCGAAAAGCAGTTTTATATTTATATGGGTTATTACGAAAAACAACGGAAATGTCACCCATAAAGTTACTTTAGTCGTATGAACAGGAAGCATCAAAATGCAGGAAATAAACGTTTCAAAATTTCGTGTTCCAAACTTTCTCCAACAAAAATAGACGTGACGCTTAATAAGAAGAGTGCGATTAACGACTATGATCGTTTTGTCGATGTTCGAACAGTGACAGGCAAATTTTAGCAAAACCTTTTATTACCTTGGTAACATCCATTTACTCGTAGGAGAAATGGCAGTGGAATAATTCGATAACAATGTAAGAAAAAAATTCCTTTTTCAAGAGATAGCGCCTGCAGTATGTGAAAAAAATTTAAAACTTGCTGCATTCGAAGCTTTCGCTCAGAAAAAAAAACAGAATCAGATATAGGTTAACGATAGAGGTAAATCACATCCTTTTATATTGCAAAAACAGACCACTCTTCTTTACAGCACGTCATGCAGCGTTGAATTGGCACCATCATACTATGCATGAAGTATACCATGAAATTGATCATGCATTAACACAAACTGTTGCTTTCAAAACGAGTAGAAAACACATGAGGTGCAGTTTGCCAGTTCAGAGTCTTATTAGTGTCTGTCTTATTGTGTGATAAGGATTTCTGAAAGGTTCAATTACCACGTGAAAAATTAAGATTTCGTCGCAAAAAATTTACCGTATTAAAGATCTTTCATACCATGATGCCTAGGCAGGGCCTCCAAGAGAAATCTTTTTAGGCGGAACAAAATCCATTTGGGGCCCCTGAGACTTGCAAATTTATGTTGAAATAAATGAAACTTGAGGCTAATTAATGCGCATCAAACTTCAACAAGAAGTGCTCATTTATTGATCATATGAAACATTATATTGAAACGCACCGGTATTCAAGTAATGTGATAACATTACCATTTTTAAACATGACTTTTAAATGTTCATAGTAAAATTTTACCAAGTAAGAAATTAGAAAAGGATGCCGCACTCTCAGAATGAATGGAGTCGATCGAGGTTGAATTAAACGCTGCTAGTGAAATGAGAGTGCGACCTCCTTGTGTAACTGTATCCTCTGAATGAGCTCACGTTTTATAACAAGAATGAAGGAACAGAACGAAGCGTTTTGTCAACCGACTATTGCTTCTATTTTTGACCGCGAGCCACANTAAATAGCCACATGGGCCACAGGCTGGCGACCACTGTTTTAAACTGTAAGTGGTTAAGGTGCACTATAAGCACTCGCGTCCTGCACTCAAGAGGCTTAACTAGGGGGGCAAGGGGGCTCAATTCCCAGGGCGCCAAATCACTATGGGGGCGCCGAAAAGTCCCAAGAATGTCGGAAGTACTTTCTTCAACAGCACATTTGCTTCCGAAAGGCCCCAGGTTTGAAAAGGGTCGCCAAACTTGTTTCTTGCCCCGGGCCCCATCTAACCTCCTTACACCCCTACCTGCACTGCAGTTACTTGTTAATTTCAAACGTTTTAGTTATCTTACACACATGCGCAACATTCGAGGGATACTGTTGTTAGATTCTATTTTATGATGAACTGGCATGTTTCCATTCAAATTTCACGTGAAGTATCTTTTAGTTTGAAACTCTTGGTTTATTAGAGAGAGTTTTTCTTAAAGATTTGTTTCAAAATATTTGAAAATGAAAAATGTAAAGGAAAATTCAGTTCAGTGGACAGATTGGGACAGTCGTGAATGTTCGTGAATGTCTTAAATTCGACAAAATAGGAAACATTCAAGATCAACAAAAATAATTACTGCTAATAACTATCAACGAATCATATCAGGAAAATGCACTGCCAGCAATTCACATTAAAATACATCACATTAGCTTACCAAATCCTTTAGGCCAAACCAGTTTTATCACCGGGATTAATTCGCTAAAGCTGTTATTCCGAGTTTGTTAGTAACAAACAGTCAAATGTTTCTTCAGTCTCGGGCCCCCCCGTAGCTGTCGGGCCCCGGAAAAATGTTCCTGCTGGCCCCCCTCTCATAGGCCCTATGCCTAGGCAACGAAGCTGCATATCGACGAAAATTCGACGCAGAACCGAGTTACAAAAGTGATAGACGAGTCACAAAGCGGTACGCATTGCCAAGATTCCAGGAACGACCCAGACACACGAAACCGACATATGTGTACAGTAAGAGAGGAATCCACCGATTATGGACGGAACCATGCTGATCTACGAGCCGTGCGTGTCAGCGTATGCGTGTAAACTCGATCGGAAGAGAGCAACGCCGTGGCAGACTGCGAGTCGTTGGTCGCATTCCCTGAAACACAAGATGAAGAAAAAGGTGAGGGATGCGTATCCAAGGAAGACGACTTACCACGCTTGCGCAATGCAGGAGTGACACATCGCTTTTTACACGCAGAACGAGAAACACTACCACACAGGCTGAACGCGGCGTATGCGCTGTTCCGCATAGTCAGCCAACACGTAAGCCGACTGCAAACGGTCAGTTCTCACTGTCATGGGTGTCGGAAGGATTTTTTCCATAGGGGACAAATAGTGGATTGTTCCAGGTAGAAGCCAAAAGCATTTATTCAGGGGGCGAAACAGTGGTAAAATTTCATTTTATCAACTCAAAAATAACAGAAAAGCTAAACTTGATAGGAAAATATCAAATATACTAAAAACTTGATAGGAAAATATCAAATTTCAAAACCCATGGGGTTCCAAAGCCTCCCCTTGCCCCCTTCCAATGCCCATGCTCACTATGTTAGCCTTGCCTTTCCAAACGACAGTGTACGTTTTGGGACGATCCCGACGCAACACGTTCCAGTGACCCATCCAGTACCACTTGTGTTCATTAGACATGTCATGACGTGCGAACACGTGAGCAAACGACGATTCATGAGCACGTTTTGATTTGTAGGAAATCGCGTGGGAACGTATTGATAAAAGTCACATTCTGTTGATGTCGTAGTATTGCAGCTCACGGATTGTCGCGCCAGGCAGTGGAAGTCGGATAAAATTTGGTATTTTGGCAAACATAAATTCATGCTATACAACACCATTGCTGCCGGCGCATCAAACTCTTCGCGATGCACAGTCTGCAGCAATTGTCCTGTTGGCAATTATCTGGTTGACAGTTGTCCGGTTGGCGGTTGTCCTAGAACCGAAACAATGTCGAAACGGTTTGACCGCAAGATGCACTCCCAATAATTTCCTGAAAAAGTTAAATACTTGCACAGAGCAAGTTTGTGAAAACATCACTCGCCTCCTTGGAGAAAGTCAGAGGGGCAAAGCGGTGCTTTTTCCCTTGCAAAAGTTTGTTGAGAGACGCAGCAATGACCACAAAATTCTGTATAGCCGGTGTGTAGAAATTAACTGCAACCAAGAATGATTTCAAACCTTTTACTGTAGTTGGTTCGGGATAGTTTTTAATGGCCTCAAGTTTCTCTGGTGGTGGTTTTATGCCATCCTCGCCGATGAGGTAACAACAAAACTTGTCAGTTTCGAATTTATTTTAAGACCAGGATAACTTAACATTTGAAACAATTGCCAAAGGTGTGATTCGTGCTCTTCCAGCGTTGCCGAGAAAACAAGGAAATCATCTACGTACTCTAGTAGGTTGTCAAGGTCAGAGGTCAACCAATCAAGTAAACGTTGCATGCTTTGAAGACTGTAAGGTAAACCAAAGCAGCATTGAGTGTAATGAACACCACTCAAAGGCGTGCAGATAGCCGTTTTTTGTATTCTTCCTTTGCCAGGGGGATTTGATTAAAACCCGATTTAAGATCAAGCGTTGAAAAATATTTTGCATCTTCCATCTTATATTGAAACTCGAGAACGCGTGGTATTTGATATGTATGTTTCACGATAGATTGGTTCAGTGCACGAAAATTTCCCACAATTCTGATGTCTTTGCTCCCATCTTTGGGCACATTGTGCATAGGTGAAGCGTAAGGACCCAGTGCACGTTCAAGGACACCATGAAGCCAACATGTCATGTGTTTTGAATCGCGCTGGGGCAGCATGTTCCAGTGCTGCTTTTCGCTCTCTGGCAAAGTAAGGCCTGCCAGTTGCAGGTTTATGGCATTGAAACGGGTCTTTAGAAGGCGTTTTAAGATCTAAGACCCTTAGTAATTGATAGGAACTCAACCAAAACACCATAACAGCGTTTCTTAGAAACTCTGACAGCAGCCACTTTATTCCGCGCAACGTATTTATCTGTCACCGAAACAGAGGCACCTCTCGTATCATTCGTAACACGGCACTTAATTGTGGGACTGCCATCGTTAGGAACAAACTTCCAAGAAAGGAAATTGTGTTGAAAATAATCTTTGCTAAGAAGCGGGCATTATGTTTGTAATACATAAAATGACCAAACTTGTGGACCAAACCTACCCGTTTACTGTTGAGAGCTGGATCGATCCTCGTTGCAGTCGGAGAGTGTGACAAAACACAGGCCTGGGCGTGGGGCCTCAGTCGCCACTAGATGACCCTGTACGCATCAATTTGCTAAACCTGAAGTTTTTGATATTTTCATATTCTCATCAGCGTGCAATTAACTTCTGTCCTTTGATGTTGTTCTTTCTCCTCTTTTTGCATTTTTGTTATTTCGTGATGTGAGTCACACAAATGAATGAATAAGCCAACCAACAAGCCAATGCGCGACGGTGGCGCTGTAAAACATGCAAACCTGCTAAGCAACGGACCATGAGATGACGGAGTTTTGCTCGTCATTGCACTGTTAACTGCAGAATTCTGTGGTAAGGGTATGTTACGCGATTGAACTGGCATAGAAATGTGAAAAAATGAGTATTGGTGTCATTCTGAGAAGTCGGAATATCGTGATGTGTCAGCTGTGAATCCGACTCAGCAGGCTCGGCGACGGACTGACCCACATTTGGCCTCTGAATGAAGTTAATTGACGCCTGCTGTAATCACCCGAGAACGGTCTGCACTGTCACCTGACACCTGAGCATCTGAACCAGGTAACGGTAAACTTGACAAAGAAAACGCCGAGGCACTCATACACGCCTGTTGGATTAATTTGACGAACAGCAGCACCAGACGGGTCCTGATCTACAGCCAGAGGCGTAACGAGAGTGGCAAACGAGAGTGGCAAGGGGGGGGCGCAATTCCCCGGTCGACGAATCACTACGGAGGCACCGAATCACTGCGGGGGGCGCCGAAAAGTCCCAACAATGTCGCAAGTGCTTCTTTCTTCAACAGCATATTTGCTTTCGAAAGACCTTCAGGTTCGAACTTCGGGGCGCCATCTAACCTTGTTATGCCCCTGTCCACAGCAGAAACTGGTATCACGAAACCCGAGTGAGCTCCTGAAGCATACGTCAGAAGGACTATTGCTGGGCATCCCGAATCCCATTAACCAGCGTGTTAGAAGCTGTCGTCACAGGTCCTTGAGTCGTGATTGGCCCTAATGACACAGTGTTAGAAATCTGTTATTCAGTAGTCATACTGGATGGAGTGGAAGAAGAGGATGAAGTAGTGAAGGAAGTGTTAGGATGCTTTCAAAAAAAGTTTTCAAAACAAAAAATTCTGCATGTAAAAAGTATATTCAATACAGTGAAAATTTTCAGGGCAACTCTGTTTTTCAGGTCAAGCGCAAAGTTGCTCAAAAATCCTGAATGGTAAAAATATTTCAATACTGTGAAAAATTTCAAGGCAAATTTCAAGGCTCTGTTTTTCAGTGCAAGCGCAAGTTGCTCAAAAATTCTGAATGATAAGAAATACTTCAATACAATGAATAATTTCAAGACAAACTCTGTTTTTCAGGGCAAGCGCAAGTTGCTCAAAAATACTGAATGTAAAAAGTATATTCAATAAACCAAAAACTTTCAGGGCAACTCTGTTTTTCAGGGCAAGCGCAAAGTTGCTCAAAAATCCTGAATGATAAAAAATATATTCAATACAGTCTATTCAATGTATATTCACTTGGGGGTGATCCGTGTAATTTGAGCTAGTGTAATCGGTACCAAAGTCGTGACTGGTTATAATGACTTTGATCTGGACCAAGCTCTCGTTTTCTGTGAAAATCGAACAATCGGATGTCGGTAGGCCAACAGCTTGATATAAGAATTAGGTAACTCTTTCTTTGTTCGTTTTCGAGTTTGCGCTGGGTAGAGGTGCAGGGTGTTACGATAGATTTTTTTGATTAACAGGAGTTTTAATACCAAGTTTTTCGTGCGTTTTTGGAACTCTTCAGTTATCTGTTGCAGCATCGATCTTAACATCAAATTTTAGCTGACTGAGGTAGGGAAATTTTAAAGTTAGTTTTGTGAATGCAGTGTGTAATTTGGACCAGCCCTTGAGTTAACAAGCAGAGCAAGGTAACTACAGAATTTGCCTATGACGGCACCTCTAGGGGATTGAATAAATAACGTTATTGGCCGAATTGATGTTATAAGCCAGTGGTTTTCGACCTTTTTCATGTAGCGACCTCTTCCGAAAATTTCCAATCAGGCATATGAAGCGCAGTTGTGTTTTCAAAATAGAAAATCACGAAAAAATACCGTACGATATCACTATGTTGAACAAGACTATAAATTCATGCACCTGGCAGCACTAGTGCGAGAGACCCGTGCCGTATACAAATCGCTCCACAGCACAACTTGAAAACTAGAATAACTCCTAAGTCCCAAGGTAGCTACTGCAATCAGATATCGAGTATACAAACACAGCACGTTCCTACGTCACAAAGGTATTCGTGGATTGCCAAACGCAACAGTACTGTAATGGCCATAATCACACTTAAAACAATTTTGAATGAAAAAGTAAGCTAATACTTTTTCCAGGTGATATTTTGCCTGCGACAAAAAGGCTCCATATAAGAAATATAAAATCTAGAAGTAATTATGAATATTTTTATCAGAAGCTCTCGCGCCCCTACAAAAAAAAGCAAACGGCCCCCATGAGGGTTGCGGCCCCCTGGTTGAAAACCACCGTTATAAGCGAATTGAAATGCATGTAAAATATGCCATCGGGCAGAACAGAATGTAACGTTACAGGCGAATTGACGTTACAGACGAAGAGTCGTTATAAACGAATTCAACTCTATAGAACAGATGTACAAGAACTTTCAGCCCCCATTCGGATTAAACTAAAAAAGTTAGTTTCAGGACAAATTGTTTATTTTTAGGGCAAATTGTTATTTTCAGGGCAAATTTTTTCAGCCACCCCGCAGTAAAATGCCTTACCGTACGCCTATGCAGCTAAGAAACCTGATATTTTGCAGTTGCCAATACAATGCAAGGCGAAATAAAGACTCACAACTTTTTAACTCTCCAATAGCACTCGAAGTTTGATTGTCTCCTTCGATTATATGTAGACATACTCGTACAACAAAATTTTCAATACGCTTGAATGTGAAGTCAGAA
>JGI24021J15306_10006207_pt1 | contig 14338 bp, 8 predicted proteins | sample Ectturendosymbi1_FD_15306 | JGI IMG/M metagenome (IMG submission 15306) | reverse complement strand
TTGGATACTGAGCTCTCAGATGACAAAGACATTCAGAGACAATTGCGATATCAATATTGTGCAGCAAACAAGCTGCGAGCCTCTTTTTCCCGATGTTGAAATGCAGTTAAAAATGTAGTTTTTCGTTCCTTTTGTATGCTCATGTATGCATCAGAATTATGGTGTAATTTCAGGAAGTCATGCATGCAGAGAGAGATTGCGTGTGGCATATAATTTGGATGCAGAGCTCTATACAACCTGCCCTGGAGAGCGAGTGTTAGTAGCCACCAGGTTCAATGTAACATTCCTGCCTTTGATGCTCCAAGCATCAAAGGCAGGAATGTTACATTGAACGTGGTGTGTGTGTTTATACTATGGACTTCGTGTCTGATCACAACCAAATAAATTAAATTAAATTATAAAAAGACGAGGCTCGAAAGGGTGACGCCAGGGCCTCTACAACACAAACTTCAATGAACGGTGCTGGAAAACCCAATGAATCAAACAATTACAACACGCAGTATCGTCTATCTGGCCAGGCACTTCCATGACCAGAAAGGGTTTTGTGTATAGTACCTTAACCATCTCTGCCCTGGCCTTAACGAGTTGTTATGAAAAAAAACTTCGCTAACCATTACTGAAAACAATGACGATTCTTGCCAAAGAACACTGATGAGGGCGTTAAAAACCGCGCAGTTCACTTGTATTGGTAATAGATCCCACGCTTACAAAATACTGTGGACCACGCAAGGGATTTTTAAAGATTTGTCGTTGCTGTCTGCAAAGACATTTTGAGAGACTGCAACTGTTGTATCTGAATAGTGAGATGATTGTAAAGCAAGGTTTTCGTGTATTTTGATGGTGGTAGTAAAGCGAGTTTAAACTGGTTTGAGAGACCGTTGGAATAATTTGAGAACCGTTTCGTTCTCTCAAAACCCTTTGAAAAACACTGGATCCCGCGCCGGAAATATTCACAATCAGCTTCGATACAAAGTGAAAATTTGTGTTGGTTGGTTGGCGTANCGCGAGGCCCCCTTCGGCGCGGGGNCCGATTAGAAGAAATCGGTCAAATCGGCTTAAAACCGGCCCTGACTGCCAGGTCGTTGCGCTTTTGCTTCTTAGAAGCTTTGCGCTTTTCATAGCTCCTGTTGGCATCACAGATTTCGGCATCTCTGAAGCTAAACACTGCAATCTCGTTTGCTGCTCTTTCGTTCTACGAATCGACTGATTAAAACCTTTCTGACGGACCACGCATTAACATGTGGTGTACATGGCTTGAGTAACTTCATATGTGATGTAACACAACGATAGTAACCATCTGAAGAAAAGTGCGTTTGCACCATACGTTACCCTTTATGACGAAACAAAGGCGCAATTCGGCTGCGGGTACCTCGAGACTTCACCAGAACTTCGGGATCATTGATACCAGCGTTGCCACTTCTGATATTTTAACAGGACATCAGATGTGATGCTCTCAAATAAATTTCTTATGTCTGATGTTTTGGCGACAAATCTGATGTTGACTGGGTTGTTGTTTTTGTTTTCCACATTTCTTCTCATTTTAGGACGAAAATAAGTTAGATTCATGATTCTTAAGTACCTTTCATGAATCTTTCATCCTAATGTGTGTTTGGTTATCATTTTAAACTAAAGAAGCTCTCTTTGCTGCGTTAAGACTAACATTTTAGGTAAATTATAAACGACTTCTCCGTTTAAATGTTGATATTTCGTTCTGTTTCGGATTCAACGAGGATAATCGAGCTTTGTTAGGTGTATTAATAGAAGCATTTAGCCTTTATGAAACTTTAGCGTAGACATTTGATGTTATCTGATGTTGAAAAAGGCAACAATCTGGTTTTAACGAGACTGACCCCAGTCGCAACACTGATTGAAACTAAACAACAGTCAGCAACCACTAGCTTTAGCACGCAAATTTTAACGTTTTTGTGACATTTGTGCAATAGACGTGATGCACGAGCAGAGAGTCATACCCACGCCAAAAGAAAGATTATTAAGAAAAAGTTACCAGCGAAACCAAATATATTTGCATTGAAAAAAAAACGAAAATACTTGTAGGCTATTCAGTAGCGATTACTAAAACTGGCAGACAGTCAAACTTGTAGAGAAATCAGTTGCTGTTGGGGACCCCTGATACTTAAGGCAACATAGGAATATAATGATAGAGTTGTATTCTTGTATCGCTTCTGAATCACAAAAATCTTTCAAACGAGTGTTTTATTTGAAACAAGTAAGTGTCATCACGGGGGGCCCCCTTGCAGTTAGGGGCCTGGGGAAATTGCCCCCGTTGCCCCCCCTTAACCCGGCCCTGGACTCCGGCTCCGCAGCCCTGGGTGAATGAAGCAATCAAACAGCATCAAAACTGGCCACGATACATTCGTTGATGTTATTCAAAACGAAAGCCACATGTTGGTGTTGACTGAAAAAAGCGTTTCGTTTTGTAGATATGCATTATCAAAATTGGTATTTGTTTAAGCGATAAATACAAATTTGCAATTGAAATCTGCAAAACGATCAGACCTTTTTCACCCTGTGACTATGCACAGACAAATATCGTCGAAAACAAAAACAACTCCTGCTGTTCCATTAAATACATGTTCATTTCAAATCATCACTTGCGGGTTTACCTGTACAGGTTGTCCCGTCTCCGTTGAAGCCCGCATTACAAGCACATGCAAAGCTTCCATCATGGTTTGTGCATGTTGCATCAGCTGCGCAATTGTGGCTGTTCGAAGCGCATTCGTTTATGTCTGTTGTTTGAGAACAAAAGTTTTGGAAATGTTACATTAATTGGTCTGTAGGTGGTACTTGCAATTTGAAGACTAAAAATGTGCAGCGTTTCATAAAAATAGAGCTACATCCAACCACCAGAACTTAACAACGATGTGACCAAAGATTAATTGCAGTTTGAAAGCCTGACCTATCCAAAATGAGGAACGAATGTGCAAACCGCGGGATCAGGCAGGACATTTTTCCAAACTGTTTCGGGCTCAAATATCTCTCGCGCTATACAGACGTTTTCAAAGTTTGCAATGGGAGCTTTTAAGACAATAACTATTTGCCAGAAAATTAAATGGAATCAAATGGGAACTACAGGTTATTTGCAGCTGATATTTCCTTTGATGCCTTGCATAACAGAGCAATTTATCAGGTACGTATCCCACACAAAATGATGTTTTGGTATTGATCGAATACCGAATGTTGTTATTAATAGACGCTTTTCAAACAATGGTACATGTGATATGCGATTGTAACACTGAAGTCTTGCAGAAGATCATTAATTTTGTATTTACTCAAAATAACTAAAAAGAACTTCTTCAGAGAAGAATATTACGTTAGTTTTTCTCCCATTCTGACACAGCATTGCATTCATACATCTACAGCAATTTTTTGCAATTTACTTCGATTTGGTTGTTAAATTTTTCCTGAAAGTTGTTTTCGTGCTCTGTGTGCGAATATGCTTGATGTTGCGAAATATTTTCTTCTTGTCGTGGTCAATGCAGAACACTTTTCGAAATTAAAGTCACATGTTGATGTTGACTGAAAACAACGTTTTGTTTTCCAGGAATCTCTGATGAAAGTTGGTGTTTGCGTGAAGCGATAAATACAAATTTGCAATTGAAATCTGCAAAACGATCAGCCGTTTTTCACTCTGTGACTATGTACAGACAAATATCGTCGAAAACAAAAACAACTCCTGCTGTTCCATTAAATACATGTTCATTTCAAATCATCACTTGCGGGTTTACCTGTACAAGTTGTCCCGTCTCCGTTGAAGCCCGCATTACAAGCACATGCAAAGCTTCCATCATGGTTTGTGCATGTTGCATCAGCTGCGCAATTGTGGCTGTTCGAAGTGCATTCGTTTATGTCTGTTGTTTGAGAANAAAAGTTTTGGAAATGTTACATTAATTGGTTTGTAGGTGGTACTTGCAATTTGAAGACTAAAAATGTGCAGCGTTCATAAAAATAGAGCTATATTCAACCACCAGAACTTTAACAACGATGTGACCAAAGATTAATTGCAGTTTGAAAGCCTGACCTATCCAAAATGAGGAACGAATGTGCAAACCGTGGGATCAGGCAGAATATTTTCCAAACTGTTTCGGGCTCAAATATCTCTCGCGCCATACAGACATTTTCCAAATTTGCAATGGGAACTTTTTAATGCAGTAATTATTCGCCAAAAAATAAAATAGAAAATACAGGTTATTTACAGCTGTAATTTCCTTTAGCACTTGCATAACAGAGCAATCTATCAGGTACGTACTACGTATCCCANACAAAATGATGTTTTAGTATTGATCGAATACCGAATGTTGTTATTAATAGATGTTTTTGAAACCAAATGAATATGTAATATGCGATTGCAACGATTTTAACACTAAAGTTTTGCAGAAGGTCATTAATTTTTTTATTTACTCAAAATCACAGAAAGCTTCTGCAGAGAGGCTTGCTTCCACTTTGACACAATCGCATATTACATATTCATTTTTCTGCAGAAAAATGAATATGTAATAGAAAGGCTTCTGCAGAAAGGCTTGCTTCCACTCTGACACAGCACTGCATAATGCATTCATGCTTCCAAATTTATCTTTTGCGTTTGACTGAGATCTAATTATTCAAGCTTTTCAGAAATTTTTTCATGCGTTGTGTGCAAATATGCTTGATGTTGCGGAAATATTTTCTTTTTGTCGTGGTCCACGCAGAACAATTTTCGAAATTTTGTCTTATTTTCTTTGGCTCGTCTTAAGTCACCTTATATGACAGTGGCTTTGGCCAGTTAGATACTGTACAATTTGCTAAAATAGAACATTCATTTTTTCTTCTGCAAATATTGCTGTAGGCCAAGTCAAGTGTTGACCTCAATATGAATAATTACGGAATCAATTGACCTTCCATAATCAATATTGTCCAAACAAGAAATCATTTTATCACTGCACTGTCCAAGGACTATGTCAAGCATCGTCACCTCTGCATGTAAATCCATCTTCATCAAGTTCGTATCCGTCATTGCAAGAACATTCGAACGATCCAATGTTGTTTGTGCAGGTCTGTGTACATTTAGCTGCTCCCGTAGTGCATTCGTCGATGTCTGGAAATAACAATTGCCGAACTCAAAACAACTGCTGCATTGCAGTGACTTGTCACTCATGGGATAGAATAGATCAATAAATTTGCTAGATGATAACAGTTTACCAAGGTAAATGATTCACATCATAATACTTTAATATTGCACTGTTTTAGCTTTGTGTCAAACGTAGTCACCTCTACATGTAAATCCATCTTCATCAAGTTCGTATCCGTCGTTGCAAGAACATTCGAATGAGCCAACGTTGTTTGTGCAGGTCTGTGTACATTTAGCTGTTCCCGACGAGCATTCGTCAACGTCTAGAAAATGAGATCAACGCGATTAAACCAACTGCTATATTTTGGCGGTTGAAGCTACTTGGATACACAAGTCAGTAAAGTAGGTACAGTATGTCACATGACAACAGTTCAAAGGGGTTGAATGTTGCGTTTTGTGAAGATTTTTATGCCGCATTGACAAAACTCCTTGGCAAAAATCACCACCTCCACATGTAAATCCATCTTCATCAAGTTTATATCCTTCATTGCAAGAACATTCGTACGAGTCAGATGTTTTTGTGCAGATCTGTGTACATTGAGCTGTTCCCGACTTGCATTCGTCGACGTCTGAAAAAAATAAATCGCAAAACTCGAATGAACTGCTTGGTCTTGATGTTTTTTAGGATAGAATAGTATCTGGATTACTTTCTGACAAAACTTGTCATGTGCCAGTGCATGTATGTACCCCATAATTTAGTCGATAAGTCATGATAGGACAGCATCATTACCATGGTACTTTTATAACTCTATTTGTAAGTTGCAACTAAACACTCAAACAAACCACGCATGTCTAATCGAGTTTCCTTAGTAATTTTTGGCAATGTTCTTTTGTTTCAATCACGCATTTACAGATGCCTCCCGATTTGTATCAAGGAAATAGTTTGCGTTTGATTGTGGTATCCGATACAGGTGGCAGCAAATAACAGCTCATGGCCTTTCGACAACTGCTTTCATTAAGATTCAACTTTGGATAACTCGTGGGCTGCATGTTAGCAGCACTGAAGCTAGAGTAATATAATAATACTGTTGATACATGTTCCAGATAGTGATACTTCGCTATTACAAAATTGCCGATACTCGTCAAGATCGGTATGTAGTACCAAGCACACACTTTTTATGCCAATGTCTCCCAACGTGTGGGTCTCGAACACAAGTGGATTTGCCTGAAAATTCCCTGGGTCATCCGTTTTTGTAAGAAAAGTATCCAGTAATTGATATTTTTCCAAGAGAGTGAACCCTGAATAAAGCAGGGATCGGCAACCATCGGTCCGCGGCTCGCTACCGGTTCGTGAGGAGTTTTTTACCACGGGTCGTGCAGAATTGTGGTGACAGCAATCAAGACAAAATCACGACGTAGGCTGAACATAAGGAACACACTGCGGTGTGATTGACTACTATAATCCCATGGTGGGAACATCTTACTGCGGCAAAACAAGCCCAGACCTTTCACTGAATCAGTGTCATGATGACTTATGAGTTGCAATAAATTTGCAGGCGCCAAGTGATGGTTATTTTTATTGAGAGCCACTCCGCAAAGCAATGCCAGGGTTAAACTAGTCCGTAGTGCAAAAAAGGTTGCCGACCCCTCATCTGGGAAGTGTCTTTAAATGGCAATCGTTGAAAAAGGAGCCACAAAAGTAGATAAATGCTCATCAAGGTTTGTGGTAACGAAGGCACCAAGTAATTGAGCTTGGCGAAATGAAGAAATAAATCTTTTTTAACATCGCAAATTGACGAAAAGGGAAGCCGGAACTATTTCGTTGGGTGGAGGATCATATTCTATATGATACTTGTGCGTTTAGTTTATTATGCCCTTTATCTTCATAGATCTCCAGAATGTCAAGATTGGGTTGTTCTACAAACGTTACCAGCGCAAGAGTCGCAAACATGTGATTTATTTACAATGCCATGAAGCACGTTTGTTCCAATTGTCTCGGCGCGATGCCCAGCAGTTGGAAAATTTTTTTCATCCTTTTCACAAACTCTTTGTCTTTCACACCTGATATAGGAATTTCCTTAAAATCACCTCAAAATCAACCTGCTATTAAACATCCAAATGCAGCCAGCTTCAAATAACTATAGGAATTCTTGCTGACATCAGTCTTTGATAAGTAACTCACGTCACGAAGGTAGAAAAAATAGTTGCTAATGCCAGCAATGTTATAGAAATTTCATGGTGATATTACCGTCAATGTATTTGTCAATGGTTAAAGCCATTCGCAGTGCCAGACTCTATTTGGAGAATGACAAAGCTAGGTAGATAGCTACAGATTGCGATCCCTGTTTTGATTTTTGAAAAAATGTGGATCTTTTTGTTATTTTGTATCTGAAAACAGTGGCTGTGATAACGTTTGCGATTTTTTTGTCAGGACGGGACACCGAAGCTATGAAAATTACTTGGCGCTTGATATTGGGGTCGTCGCAAGAAAGGTAGAGAGGTACTGGACTAACGCTGCAGTATTAGCCAATGTAAGTAAACTAATTAAAAAAGCTTTGCCGTATCAAGACAGTTTTGAAATGAGTGAGTAAATCACTACAAAAAACTACGCAATATATACAGTTATAATTATTAAAATCAGTGAAATTTATAAATATGATTTGACAAAGCACATGTTTAAAGTAATCCACAAAATGCTTCCATCGAATAATACACAATATTATGTATATTTATCAATGTATGCAACAGGCACCAGCTAAAAACAAACAAACTCTCGCAAACCCATCTCTGCAAAACTTGCAAAAAAACAAGGCAACTTATTCTAAAGAGAACTCAATAAATGGGATGGCACAAAGAACGGCGTGCAAAATCTCTATCGATTTTGCTAATTCCTCTTTGATATATTCACGTCTGTACGAATAAAGCCGATTTTCGTATCTAAAAAATAACACTCACATGAAGAAAGCTTTGCACAATGTTTTGTTTTTGAATATGTAAACGCGGAAAGTCACCGTTCAAGCAAAAAAGAGATTGATTAGCAAAGACGTAAGGTTACACTAAGAATCGTGAGAAGTCGGAAGCAACTAATCCTTTCTGTAGTATGAATAAGTATCGTAATTTCAAAGTTTTCATATTCACTTGCGAAATATCGCATGCTTGCAGGAACACTTAAGGTCGTTGCAATAGTTGCCGTTTTTAGCTTCATAATTTTTAAGTTTATGAAATCTGTTTGCAGTCCGCAACAACGTCTGCCGTGACAAACACCATGTAAATGGATCAAGAATCACAGACTTACTGCAATCATATTTCAGTTCGATGTACTTGACGGTACCAACACAAGGATCTCCAAACACCGAGTTGCTTGCATGCAGTTCGCAACGGTTTTTTCCCTGGCAAAGTTCTTTGAGCTTACTCAAAGAGCCACCGGCGGCACAGTTGGTTACCTTGTGGTATCCGCATCTAACAAAGCAACCAGAACGCTAGTCATGGTAAATACAGTTGCGTCAGGAACAAAGACACTATAAAATGTCTTCAACAGTTTTTTCTGGTCGGTCCTGGCAAGGGCAGCTGTCTTTGCAGCGGAAGCACGCACAAACAAGCCTAGCTGGCAACATTGCCGTACGAGAATAAGGGCAGAGAGAGCGGTCCCCCTCACAAGTTGCAGAGATTTAGGAAAACATTTGGGCAGGAAGTTCAGTTCTTTATATATACCAGTTTAATGTTTGCCGTGAAGTTTAATATACTTAGGCCAACAACCGATTATTCGAATCCTTCCATGCCAACGCAAGCAATTACATAATCCGTTGTTTCAGAATATGTAAATATGAGATCCGGAATCTGCTTTCTAGACGATATCCTGCACAGTGTTACCAGATATGCTATTTTCTTCCGAATTTGGCTGTGTCATGATTTTTCCGTGGGCAAAAAGCTATTTTGGCAGAAAGCGAATATTTTGAGCAAAATTTGAAAAAAAATTGCTAGAAAATTTTAGCATATGATTAGTTTAAAATGTAGATTAAACTTTGGTTTCAAACTGGTAAAAAAATCATGCAAAAATCATCAACAACATATGGGGTATATCACATCATGGTAAGAAACGTTTATTGCCGTAACTAATGACACCTCTAAAGTAATACCGCACCGACATAGCAATTCAATAACCTATAGCCAGCACTGTGGTCTTGTGTTTATGAGAAAAGGTGATGTGTCTCTGTTCCGCTCTATTCAAAGCCATGTCACATGCGGCATGTGACATTCTGGCAAGCTACACTGAGAAATGTCACCAGACTGCCATACGTTAACCAGTGTGGTAGATGAAACTGCGTATGATGACAAGATTTTTGTAACCTGTGACATAAGGTATATTCCTTGCTTTAAAGTTATTGTGTCATGAAAGCAACGTGTAAGAAATTTACTGTGTTTATTTGCTTCTGTTTTCACTTCAGGATTTTTGCTTGAATATGTGTGGGGAGGTGGTGATGGAATTTCAAAGATGTAGCTCTGATAGCTAACACTGTTTGTATGATGTCGTTTATGCAAACAATTATAGTAACTTTGATACAACAATATTCATTATTGATAGGACATATACAATTTCAAAATTTTGGCAAATTTGTGTCTCGATACCATTACTTGGGCAAAAACTGACTTTGATCCCAAATGGTTTGGGTCCCATACGGCAGCTGCGGCTGGCAAGACCAGAGCAGATACAAATCAAGTAGCGCATGAGGTGCATACGGCTAGTGTAAATGCAAATGAACGCAAGATATTTTCGAAATTAACTCAGGGTACACACCAGTTTTTACTACTGGCGCACGCTGAGTTTATTCCCAAAATGCCTTACAAGCGAATCTTGTCTTTGAAGCGAATGCTGGCGTCAGTGGTTTTTCTTAGCAGATTTTTGCAAGAATGCATTCAGCAATTTTTTAACAGAAAGCCCGACGCCACAAAACAAAGTGTGATTGGCTGAGATCTCTACTTCACCTAAATACTACTACGGCCCATCCCGTCGTTGACGATGATGAGCTCGGCACTTCTCCATTTTTTCTGAGTATTTTATGGCTCACAATGAACATCCGTATCTCAGAGACTACCACCGCATTTGTGGTCAGTATTCGACAACTACGGCAAAAACTCATCGGTTTTATAAAACCGCAGTATTTTGGTGGACGTGAAAATTTGTTCGTTTCATAAACAAGAGAAGCTTCAGATTTGGTCTTCCTCCGAAATACAGGCAGCAAGCTTCACTCAACCTGCAGCACAGCTTCGTTATCCGTTAAGTCACACGCGTCACTAGGGGGCGCATATCCCGCTGAGTCACGTAAATACGAATGTTTCGCGCCATTGCACATTCGTCACGGTTTTACTCGATTTTTGTTTATTTTTTTAGTCCTATTCTCCCTACTGACTCGAGAAGCTTGCATCAAGCTCACTCTGTTTGCATTTATGAATGACGATACCAGTATTTGCCAAAACTTCTGTGATATTTTTGACAACAGGAATCAGTGACCAAATTGCACAAAATCACCACAGACAGCCAATTCGATCTATACAATCAACAATCTTTTCGATCTCGCAACTAACAATAATATTTGATGAGCTTTTCTGAGTGCTGTTGAAAAGATGTAAAGAACAATGGCTAGGGTGTGCAAATGATCCAAGTTTACTTTTGTGGCTGTGCAATCGATAAAGATGCTGTAGAAAAGCTATAACATTTACAGCATCTTATGAGTCAAAGGATAAAAAGCCGAAAAAACGTTACATTTTATGAGAAGTAGTTTCATCGCAATGTACGGTTCGGAAGGTAAACTTCCAAATCGACTGCCTGTGGATTCATCGTGGTGTCTTCTTGTACGTAAGTGGTGACATTGTAGAGATTATTTTTCCTAGAAAGTCACAACTAGAGAAAAAAGAGAAAGAAAAAACCCAAAGACTTTAACGAAACCATAACTGTTTTTACTAAATGAACTTTAAATCTCCAGCAGATTCAGAGATACATGCATTCAACAAGCAGCAGTTGGCAATGTGAAGCACCACAGACCTTGGTTTTGGATGGTGATTGCAAACACGTGGTCATACTAGAAACGCTTTTGATTCTTGTGTAGGGTTGGGCTATGAATGGGTTTTGTTGGTATATTTTGCACAAGTTCAGCCCGTCGTTTTAAAGAGCATAATGGGCTATGTGTGAGGAGTGTTGTACCCTAGTTTCCTCTGTTTTGTTTTTTCCGAACAACATTCAATGCTGATTCTGGGCATTGCTAATTTTGAAAATTATGCACCGAAACGGAGGAGTTAACCGCCAATTTGCGGTTTAAAATAATTAATAAATGATATTTAATCGGCTTAAGTTTTGCAGAGATAGCTTTGATTAGATTGACAGATTTGTAAAACATTTCACGAAACCTATTAGGTTTCACAAATTTAAAAAAATACTATATTTGTGTCTTAGTGCATCTGTGAAGGTGCTGAAGAACGTGATTCAATGCAGATTTTTTTGAAAATGAGCTTGTTCCCTAATTTAGTGGTATACTTTTAATGGGTACACTCTATAGCAGCCTCTGAGCTTATCTCAACTTTATCGCTAATCGAGTTTGTCACGTGACAGTTAGTGAGCACGGCGGGCCGAACTGTTTTTACTTACATGGAAGAGTGTTTTCGTCCGTAGTAAGCTTCGACAACATTGATGTAAGACCCACTCGGGCAACTTGCTGTTACTTTCTCAGCATGTTCACATGCAACTACCCGTCTTGGCAACAATCCTGCAGATTCTGCAGAAAGAGTAAATTATTGCATTGGATGTTCGAATGTAAACGTAACCACCAAGGTTTGAATGTTAGAAATTAAACCTTGGCTTTGTTTTTGTTCTGCAAAACGTCACTCATTTTTCATTTTACTGATATTGGGTATTATACTTTATTCATTAGGTACCAGCACAAGTTTTTATCTTCACGTGCTTTATGTTGTATTTGGTGGTTTACAATCAGGTAGCGTTTGTCAAGACTGGCCCACCGCAACTTATTCAGACACCATTCCTTTTGTTGCACGCAGTCATTTACTTTTACAATTTTAGCCTGGATCCCGAATGTTTCCGACTTTATTCTTGTACGTTTACAAATTTTTTAATCGTGTTATTGAATAAAATATTCTCTTCATAAGACAAGAAAATGAACAAAAAGATATTTCATCAGGTTGTAGAGTTATTTTGCGAAAATATTGCGCATGTGTAATACAAGCATTTGGCATAGTTAACGCTAATTTGAATCAGTTTTCAATCCCAACCAACGCATTTTGTGTTTCGTTGGTACGACATCAAATTTATGCTAGATACTAAAACTTAGACTCACCGTAAGGAATGCAAAAATAATCTACCGACGTGTACTTTCTCACTCCAAAACATGGATCGCCATATACATCGTTGCTAGCTTGCAGGTTGCATGAGTTTCTCCCGTTGCATTGCAGTTTAATTTGATTCGACGAGACTCCGGCTTGGCACGAGTCACGTTTGTCAAAACCGCAACTGGAAAAACACGAAGTCATTGTTGAGAAATCCCTGGCCCGACAAATCTCCACGCTTGTTTCACGTGGTTCGGAAACAGCATCTACAAGTGGGTGGTTGGCTTGACCTCAACAACAAATTTCAACTTCTTTGCTGTTGTTTATCTCCTGGCTTCCAAGGCTGGCAGCGATGAGATCCAGCAAAACATTTTCACGCTTATCCTCCTACACACCCATAGTTTGCTATTCTGTCCCATCCAGTGGCAACTTGTGACACATCTCATGGGATTCCTACGAAGCTAGCCACACGAAGCGCACTATATGACAACAATATTAATAATAATGAGACTTATTGAGCGCCTCATCTGATAAAACCGCCCCAAGGCGCTTTGCACACGCAGCGCAAAGACGTCAATATAAACCAGCAAACAGCGCGTATAGGAAAGCAGGGGGAGCCTGGATATTTTGCACCCCCGACACTAACTGAATTAGTTCCGACCTTGTGCAGTTTGTTTGGTCTACGACAGTCAGCTGCACTTTCTTTGTTGAAGTAAATCAACAGCTGAACAAACTTTGTTATTATTTTATGTTTAAATGCACTTTCTTGTTGATTTTCGTCGTTATTTACAAGATTTCAGCATCAAGGTGACAAACACGTGTGACACAGCCGAGTCTAATCGCAAATATGTTGCTTGATAATCGATTTCGCGTCAGTGACGCATCTTTAGTCCAGCAACGGAAAGTTGACAAAATCTTATTCAATCGTTGAAAGGTGAGAGCTTTGAAAGCTTTTTTTCACTTTAAATGTAAACAGGTAACATAGAAAAAAGCTGCACAATGTCACTTTATCCAATCGCAAAATTAATGCCACAAATTTGCAAAGTGCGGTACACTAAACATTAAGCAAAAGGACAAATCAAAATTATAATCCTGATTGATATTTGAGACTTGAGCAACCTGCGCACTGCAAAATTTATTTCGGTCAATTTTTCTCCTCGTCTAAAACTTGCACTTTCAATCGCTCTGCATTGGCGACGAAAAGCGCTCTCGGTTCCCACGCACGTGAATCGCCGCATCGACTGAGAATCCATTTTCCAAACAAACGATTGCACGACTCGTTCTCAGCCTGCTTAAATTAAATTTTGTTGCTCGCATTGCAGCACTGCACTTGCCCGCACCATTCGTGACACTTTTCCATCTCCAGCAGCTATTACTTTTGTTTGTAATGGACACGAAAACTGCTTACATTGTATGTGAGGAAAGTTAAACCAATTTCTTCTGGCGGCTTGAACTTGCCTGCAAGGCATTTTGTTTCCATTCATCAGATTAACGCATTGCGCATATAAAACCTTATACTTGGAACAACAGACTTTTACTTGTTTCTATTAACCAACTATTTCCTTTACACTACAAACAGCTTCGCCCTAGGGAGGTTTGTAATCAAATCGATACCAAATCTTTCTCAGCCTCTCACTCCGTACATTTTATAAATCGATCTAGTTGGAACTTATCACAGCTGTATGCATCGGTGCTAATTATCATAATAAGTCATCTGCGCATGTGCTCTTTACTAGTATCGCATATTTATGTTTGTGTTCTTTCAAATTAAGGGCGTTACCACCATCTAAACCAGTGGTTCTTAACCTTTCTACGCACTCGTACCCCCTGAGCTTTCATCAAATTCTCTCGTACCCCTTGTCTGAAGGCAAGTAGTAACTGTTACCAACGTAGTTCACATGGTGTCACAAATTCTTCAGCAGCTGTATAAGGCTCTCTTCT
>JGI24021J15306_10006205_pt1 | contig 14339 bp, 10 predicted proteins | sample Ectturendosymbi1_FD_15306 | JGI IMG/M metagenome (IMG submission 15306) | reverse complement strand
TTCTAAACCAAGCTTAGACTTGTTTCCTCGTAAATGTACGCATGCGAAAGTGATTGATTTACGCAATATGGTCCTGTGAAGCATTGGGTTCATTGCAAATCAATATCGCATCCCCCCCACCAAATTAATCTGTGTCCACTACTGCTCAGCCACAGTGAGAAAGATGAAGATAAATCTCACTTCGGTAATAATAGTCTTTATTACAATATATCTAAGACATGTAACAGGGCCGCAACCAACTGATAATTTCGGGGGGCGGGCAAACAAATGCATACGTTTTTAAAAAGTTCGGGGGGGAAATTGCCCCATTGCCCTCCCTCTGGTTTCGGGCCTGACATGTAACATACTTAATACACGAGGTGCCTTCGCTATCTTTCATTGGAAATTAAAGAGGTTTTCAAAAAATGTTTATGCATTGGAAAATTTTCTTTTGGCCACTGAACACTGAAAACCATAGATATTTTTTTGCTAAAATGGCAGTATGCAACTCCAGTACAAATTAGAATAATTATAATATTGGTTTTTAAGAATTCTTGGTAAAACTAATGAGCATAATTGTAACGGCTTTCAGGTGTGTAGGCCTATGTTCGCAGAATTGTTGTGTTCGGAAAACTTTGCTTGCCCATTTTCCTTACGCGACGTTTCTCCTTAACTGTGGATAACGCCTCGACTAATTGTCGGGCCACGTTTTTGCGAAGTTCCGCATTCCTTGGCGATTGTGTTGTTTTTTCTTAGTGGCAGAGATTTTAAGCGCATCGCTCTGTGTTGAGTATAACGAACGAGGACAGAGAGGTGGTCCATTATAGTTTTTGAAGACGTACAGGTCTTTGCAGCACAAGGCTGTCACTGCATAAGGCTGTTTCTGAAAACGACATAAGGTCCTCGCAGCACAAGGCTGCTTCCCATAATTTTCGTTTAACACGTTCCGTGGGCTTGTCAGAGTAAAGTCTATAACGTGCATTATCCGAAGTTTATGGTTTTCCCGATTTGGGCCTGATTTTAAGTCAGGAAGCTACATCAAAAATAAACGAAAATTTTGTTGAACAAGAATAACCGAACATTTATTATCCTATTATTTCACTGAAAGTTGGAGTACGAACGCACGATAATGCAAGAAGACTCGAGCAACGTTTCTGCATCCGAACGGAAAGGTTTCGACAGCGGGATAATTTGTGAGAAATTAGAAAGCATGAAGAAGAGTACGAGTAGTCTCCTCAGTAACGTGACAAAGTTTCAAGGCGAACTAGATGTTTTGTTGAATATTGTTTCTAACTACGATGAAGTTTCCCAGAAAAAGGCCGCTTTCGACGAGGCTTTTACAAAATGTTTGGAATTTTGTGAAAGGTATAGTCACGAGATGCCATGCACTGAAGATTACCAAGCACAAAAAGAAGCTAAGTTTGCCAACTTGCAACGTAGGAAGTTTGTAAGTGATCAAAAGTATGAATAATTTGTACAACTACGCATGGATAAAGAAGGTTCTGCCAGCGATACATGCAGCATAACGTCGAAAAGAGCTTCGTATCCTCCATTGCTAGGAAGCGCGAAATGACTGCACTGCAGTTAAAACAAACGGAATTAAGTCTGGAGCTTGAACGAGCGCAAGCAGAAGCCGAGAGAAGCCGGGCGGATGCTGAATTCCGACGACGAAAGCTCGAAGTTGAACTGGAGCAAGCACAGGCGGTGGCTCAAATGGAGCTACTGAAGCTAAAAGAGGCTACTTCGTTGTCGGGTGGTTCTAAGTCGAAGCGTAAAGAACAGTTACAGCGGCGTGAAGTTGTGGCCAACAACAGCGCAGGCATGGGCGTCGGAAGGATTTTTTTCAGGGGGTCCAGTAGGGGATTTTACCAGCATTTTTTCCAGGGGGGGGAAAAGTGGTGAAATTTGGTTTTTACCCCTCGAAATTGAAAAAACAACCTTTTTTGCCAATAATTTCAAAATCCAGGGGGAGCCTTGGCCCCCATGCCCCCCCTTCCGACGCTCATGAGCGCAGGTGAGCCCTGTTGCAGTATGGGCGTCAGCAAAAACTTTCTATTTTTCCCCGCAAGTAGCGATGTTAGCAGTAGAGAGACGACCACTTCTACGTATGCATTTTCGCGCTCACCAGCTGTCACTATTAATACGCAACCAGTTACTTCAAAGTTTATTTGAACGTGGGGCAAGAGAATTCATCACGAAGCGATGTGTGTTTATATATCAAGACGAAGCTCTGTCCACCTCAGGTCCAAGCGTAAGTGCGCAAAGTCTTCCAGTGGGCCCGGTGCCACTCGGTCACGGTAGCACGAGCATGGTGCAAAGCAAATCAATAGCTTTTGAAACGATTAAGGGTCGAAGCACGGCGATGCGCGAAGGCATTACCCTACCCAGGGGAAGTTTCCTACTTTCGACGGTAACACTCTGCACTACTATGGTTCCATGAAAAGTTTTGAGGAGACAGTTATGAAGCAAGTTTACGACCCCGCTTCGCAACTTGCGTGTTTAAGCTTTCCTGAAATTATGTGTGAAAAGACGCAAACAAAAACAGTTTACAGCTGTATGTAAAGCGACCGCTTGATGCTGCTCATGAGTCAAGTTGATGGTACTATGGTACCGAATCTCAGCCAAACTAAACATTATTTTGTAGATGTCAGATTTTGTCATTCCTATTGGGATTTTTGTGAACTTTACACATACCATTCAAATACCAATTAAAGTAGACACTACGCCGTCCTTAACTGTTATTGAATTTTTGGTAAAACTTCCATTGGATGGAAGCGTGCAATATGCCATGTTAATTGCAAAGGTTGTGCAAATCTAAAGAACGAAACTGCAGCGTTAATATCGGTTGGTCAGATTAATTGTAGCAATCAAATCTTTTCGATAAAGTTTTAAGCAACCTTGTAACTGCGAAGAACGAAATTCGGGATGAGATAAACCGTTTTTGTAACTACGAAAATTTAGGGCAAATGTTTAACAATGAAAAACAATGAAGGTTGAACGTAGCATACTGTAAGTTTCAAACTTTTTCCGAAGGAAAATTTGAAACATGAATTAAAGCACTGCATCTTACAATAGTCAAGACTGAAACAGCCACACACCCTTTCGCTTTTGCTGTGATCTGATGCTTTCATCAATTAATTATCATCTTGGCAGCGAAATTTATGCGAGATAATCCAAGAAGTACTTCATACAAGTACAAGAATATAATCTCTTTGACAACCAATTAGGCCTATGATAGTTACTTATGACGCAGGTTTGTATCGACTGTATAAGCGTAGCGTAAACGCTGCCAATGCAAAATGTTCACTATATTGAAGTCAACGATGTTGCTGCAATGGAAATATGCTTCTCACCAGTCTGATAACCTGTGGGCATTGTTTATGGACTATTTTTATGTGGTTTGTCCCCATGAACGTCTACGCCGTGGCAGAAGTTTTTGCAGGAATTGAGTTTGTGCGATACGTGATATTCTGTCTCATAAGGGGTACGCTATGTTTGAACAGATGAACAAAGGGAAATGGCGACAAACATCTAAAGAACCCATTTCCGGATCACTCAGCTACAGTACGTTGCTGGTAGTTGGTAAAAGCTTTGCTTTGTAGTTGTTGACCACTGTAATGTGCGTTATGGCAATGACCCACTTCACATCCAGGCAAGAATACAAACATTTGGCCCCTTGAACAGAGTGACTGCACACCGTGACATTGCGTAAAGTTCGTTGGTGGAACGTCTAATTAGAAGTCGTGCCAATTTGAGCGTATCTGAAATTAGAAGGTCGGTAAATTCTTGTGATATTGGACGAAATTCGGAAAGTTGCCCAAAAAAGAAGCCATCGATCTGTTTAGCCTGATCTCCATCGTTTCCGACGGTCATTACACGTTTCATTCCGCAACTGTACATATTTTTCTTTTGTCTGCAGCCGATGTGTTTTTCTCGGACAGGCAAAAAAACTTACCGGGACACGGGACAGTCCCTGTTAAATCGGGAAGTATGTTTAGTGTGTTTTAACCTCCGTTCGCGTTCTTTCCATGACAACAAAGAAACAGCCTTGTGGAATGCTTGAGGCGGAGAAAAGCTTTTAATTTGTTGCATTTATCAGACTCTTTAAAGCAAATAATGCAAATACAGAACCGTCGCCAGAAAGTTTTCAATGGGGGGCTTTGCAGTTCTGTGGGGGGCTTTGCGTTTTTTTGGAGGGGCTTGAGATTATAAAATTAACCAAAACTCGAATTTTTTATAGTGTTTCACGTTTCAATTTGGAGGGGCTTGGAGCTCTGTTTGGGGGGGCTAAGTCCACCAAAGCCCCCCCGTGGCGACGGGACTGTGCAAATACCTCCAATTCTCGACTTGCACCTTCCTAACGTAGGTGCATTAAAGGGCTGGTCTATGGATTTAGTTGATAAAAAATTCAAGCGTACATCAAGTATGCTATTGTAGGTATGCCAGACAGGAAGTTTCTCGGGCTAATCTAAATTTAAAGGCGCTTTTATGCTACGTTTCACTGCGTACGATTCGGCATTTCTCAAACAGTGTTTCTCATGCAGAGACCGACGTGCACTGACACGTATCTTGAAATTCTAAGAAATGTTGCAGAAGATAATTTTGTTAGTGTTTCCAGGTTTTTCAGAGGACATCTCCAGTCAGGTTTGAAGCAATTTATTCTATTTGCTTGACCTTAACAAATGCCTCGAGGTTATGTTCTGGTGTGAGCCCGGCGCGTAACCAGCTTGGGACACCAGCGGGGCGAAGAGTTTTCTGAGAAGGGCCCAAATTTTTTTAACCATGTCCAAGAGTTTTAAACTATGTCCAACACATTTTTCCAGGGGGGAGAAAATTTTTCGAGGGGGCTTGCCCCCCTGCGCCCACCCTAGTTACGGACCTGGTGTGAGCAGTCCTCACGGTCAAGAGTAAGTTTGTTGAAGGAATATTTCTAACATAAATTACGGTTGTTGTTTCGCAGTCAACAGTGTAAACAAGATGGAGTTTACAACAGTGTAAACAAGATGGAGTTTACAACAGTGTAAACAAGATGGAGTTTACAACAGTGTAAACAAGATGGAGTTTTCTCAGGCAAATTGCTGTGGGTTCGCCATCGGGTGCCGCAAAATATTTATCTTTTCACTAGGGTGTTGTACACCTAAATAGGCTGGGAAACACTGAAATGTAAGGCGCAGGAAGAGTGGTGCGTGGTTATGCTGTGCTTCACTGAAACCGAAATGATTCAAGCGTTTGGAAATAAAAATGTGACATCAGTTACCGCAGCAACTCGTACAAAGAAAAGCGTGGTAGCTGCCACTGCAAGCAGAAAATCATCTTTTCATTTGGGAGGAAGGCAAAAATATTAGAATTGTCGACTTACTGCAGGTTTTGTCGATTTCTTTGAATTAACCGTTGTATGAAGTATTAAGTGACGAAAACCATGGCATACAATTAAGCAGAAATAATAACTGTACGTACGTGAACAGGTGGAACATCTCTAAGAAAATAATCCAAATAGTGCCAGTTTTGAAACGTCAAACACAGAAGGGTCACCCTGGTCCCGCGCTTCAGCTTAGGCCTCTGGCTTTCTTTCGCAATTCTTGATCCTCACAATAGTGTGGTTGTTTCTCTTAAAAATGGTTTCTCCTTATCAAAGTGAAAGAAGGAGTTATGAACAATGCGCTTTGAACTTGAAAACTTTGCAGAACAGAACTTACAACTGATTGCCGCACGTTTGCGCCGCAACTAACACTCGGTAGTGCAAGTCTAGTATTACAGGTAAGATGCGTGACCAGTGGTTGGTGGTAAGCCTTGCCGGAAATTGTAAGATGCCACATACGGAGTGTTTTCACATTAACGAGCCTACATCATACATTGCCCTCCTGCACGCTTAACAGTGAAGCTGTGTTGAACGCAAAAACTCCCAGTTCAAATACGTTTGTGCTTGTTAGAAAAGAAATTGGTTTGCAGCTCTGAAGTCATCGTTTTTTCCGAATTTTGACGGCCTTGGTTCCCAAGCGAAAAAGAGTTCCAGGACCTGCCATAAGCGACCAAAGTCATTGATCCGGGAAGTTATTACTTTGCTGCCAATTGTGCAGGCAAATATTCGCTTTTTTTGTCACTGCCGAAACACAAAACCTATTGAAGGAAATGAAAACGCCCAGCACACAAAACTTCCCTTATAAGCAAAAAATATTTTTGGTTTCAAATAAATGCAGTAAGTTGAACCAACAGCTTACTTCTGGCACAGCACGCTCACGACAAAATCCAGGCTGATTTCACGGCGCTATGGGTGTCTCGGCAGCGCTCGTCTTCCTTTGCAGCTTAAGAAACTTGATCTCTGCAACACGCCCGTAATCAGCAAAGCGACTCGGGTAAACTGCTGCCTGAGCACGATTCGTCACAGCGGAAAGACGGTAGCGGGTTAGAAAGAGACGGAAATACTTTCTAGCGAGCAATTAGAGTCTCTTTTCTGCGCCACCCATGTCGCAGTGACAGAATTGTGTTCAATGGAGCTTTTCAGACTACTAAATCTTCATTTTACAACGCCGTAAACAAGGCTCCATTCAAGCATCATTTCTAACGCTCTTCTTTGCGGCTGTGGTAAAATGTAAAAATCGATGCAATCGCGTTTATTTTCAAGTATCACCAGATACTACATTTATTGAAAATCGGGATGTTTTGAGGCTTAAAAAACTCTTACTTGCTCCAGTCTTTGACAGCTATGACCAAACTAACTACCTTTGGTCAATTTGCTCTATACGAAAACATGCAAACCATCTGGGCGGTGGAAAGCGAAATACAAAAAAGCAACGAATTTTTGCTGATCCCACGCGTTGCCAGTGGCTGTATCCTCCCTGTGCATTACGTCAAAAAGTTGCCACATTGTTTTCCGTTACCTATGCAGAAACATTTTTTACACAACCTTACAATGGCTTTTTAGAAATGAAAATCGTTACTCCTGTAAAAGTTGATAGCTGGCCACGCAAAGTTAATGTTTAATACGGAGCATTGGCAAAAAAGGTGCAGAACCGAAACTACACAAGAACTTTAAAGTTACGTTCGTTTGTGTAAAGCGTTGTATTCTTTAATTTTGGGGTTTAGGTCTTTGCATACAGCTCGAGTTTAATTACCTTTTTATTGTAATCTATGGAGGCCAGCAACTACTACTATAGTGGGGTGACAGACTCATGTTGTAAACGGTAAATTGTTCATCTACCTCCTTCACAAACGACCAAAATAATTGTTTGCAATATTTTGTGATGAGAGTTTCTGCTGGAGTCAGTTTTGGCAAGATTTAACGTCGATTTAAAGTAAACAATATTATTTCATTTAATGATACTATATGCGTAATCCAACAAAACAAATCATATTGTATTTTTCCTTTTTTTTGAATTGATCGTTATCCTTAGAAAAATATTTTATCTTTGGTTAAAACTTTACTCATCACAGAAATTTAAACTTTTTCACATAAACGATTCATCTCGTATTTATAGTTTAACTCACAACGTCATTTCCAATTTGAAATTCTCTCCATGTTAAAAATTCATAACTTTGCTTCAACACCAAGGTTGCCTAATAGCGAGAACGTTGAAAAGTGCTGTATCAAACGGTTCACAAAGGCGAACATCATGGCTGCAACGAATTTAAAAACGTTACCGGATTAAGTGAAAACAAACACTACTTTCCCTACAAAAAAGAGGAATATTAATATAAACAGTTGCGCTGTTAAAAGTCAGTGCAACGGTACTAATGCAACCATCCAGTAACTCTACTCTTATGACATGACAAAACTCTTCGATGTTCTTACTTCTGGAAAGATGCTTATACTTACGGCCACTTATATTTCGCCTGAATTTACTTCATACCTAGTGATCATTCCTAAACAGAAACTTTTTAAAACTGCAGTTGCAGTTGTCAAGCATTTTTTTGCCAATGCACTCATTTAAATGTTAACCGATCAGCTGTAACCTCAGTGTTCCAACAAAACTATACATCAGACAAAAAGGAAAAATGGCTGAAGGTTACGTATCCATCAGTTAAAATGTCCAGTGTGCCAGCAGTATTTCATTACCAAAGGCGGCCCAAACAAATATGGGTTTGGCTAAGTGTTAATCAAACAAACAAGGACAGGATGACCGCCCACTAACAATCTGGAATACAATTTCAAACGACACCAGCAGTTTTTACAGTGCGAATTTTACATGTTTTTAAGTTTGCGAAAAACTTCGAGGAAATTGTGACCGACATCGTCAGTTTTTGTGCCGCTATCACTTGAGTAATTACGCTACTAAGTACAGGCTGCAAGAACGTATTCCATCTCAAGGAAGAACTGTTCACACGGTCTTCATCTCCGGATTTGCGCTACGAAAGCGGGTAATTAATGCGTTCGACCTGATTCAATGCTCCCCCGTCTCGATGTGAGTCGAGAGCAAAAGCTTGAGTCGAAGTCTCAACCTCGCTTCGGGTGTCAACGAGAGGTAACCGATCGACAACATGATAGTCGGGAGGTCGCGTCTTATCGGCGAGAAGCAGGCGTTTGGGAAAGAGTCCCTAACCACTCGGCGACATTTCCGACGAATTAGGCCAGATAAGAACGACGGTTTAACGTCTCCACCGGCGCAATTAAGCTCTCAATTGCTTCGATTCGGTCGTTCCCCTAGGTCGAAGACCATTCCGGTCGGCCGACCCCTCAAGCGCACTGCCGTGTAACGCTATACCAGTGTTGCTGATCCAGTATTGCGTACGACAGACCACCCAACCCCAAACGACCGATATATTTTGGTTTGGGGTAAATGGAAAAAACATCAAACATGAAAACAAACCGCCTTGGTCGTCGGCAAATCGGTTTGTTTACTTGAAGCACGGTCGTGCAACCGAACGAAAACCACTATGAGAGAAGCACCAATTAAAAGCGATTTACTTTGGTCTGGTAAGCCAGCGGTCGTTTAAAAGTGGGAGACACTGAGTGGAGGAAGAAAGCAACAAAGTCCTCTCGAATGGCAAATGCTTTTGACTGAAGATCATTGATCTTAAGGTGTTTTCAACTGTTTTTCGAAACAGTCTACTTTTAAAGAACCCTAAAGAACATAATTTACAAATTCATAAGTGTTCTTAAATCTTTTGAAGTTGTTTCAAGTCTTCATCTTCAGGTTTTTATTCTGCTTTCTCAGCCATACAACGTAAGTGTAACTGTAAGTGTTTTTCTGTCATTATCGGTACAAAAACACATTAAAATGTGCTAATTCTCAAGAACATATACTTCTGCCTAGCAATTAACGGATTTGTGCATCGCTCTAAGCCAGTCGATCAAATGGCTTCTAAAAGCCTATTTTGCTCTTTGCCACGCCCAACACTCAAGCCCGGCTTTTGCTGAGCACCTGCATCTCGGCGTATTTCTATTTTTTTGCCATCAGTAATTTTAAGCATTGACCCCATTTGCCTCTGTAGGTCCTGGTTTCCTTTCATCTTCTATACAAAGCGTTTTTGTACCAAGCAGCAGAAAGAAAAGTAAAGAAATAAACAAAAACCTTAACAAAAAGCACGAGTGAAGCAACGCCTTGCTGGAAAAAGGTAAAAACCTCCGGCATAGGTGTGTAGGACACTAGCATACAACCAACTATTTAACAAGGTGGTTTGAGGGCATGCAAATCTCTCTAAAATGTTTTTTTATCAGTTAACAAAAAAACATTTTCATTTTTCCGAAATGTATCTTATATGTGTCAAACAAGATAATTTTCATCTTCTGCCATATACCCATCCACGAACATAAGCGAAATAGCGATAGCATAGGTCGCAAAAGCAGCTTGTAACCACACACGTGTAAGTTTGTTGTGAACCTTAAATCACAGCTAAGTCGGAAGAATGCCGGAGATTGTGAACAAACCTTGAACTCATGCCACCCAGTCGCAAAAAGGAATTTAAACACATGTTCGGCAGTACACTTGGTTTCAGCACAACGCCTTCTGTGAAACTGAAGCACTTGGTCAAACTAAAGAAAAACGGGAACTATGAGGTAACATTGCACTACGAATCTCTGCAAATGTAACACACACGTTGCAAATCTTAAATATTCCGCTAGCATCGTGAACGTGCCGTTATCAGGACAATTTGAATAGAATGCAAAACACAACTTCATGATGTCAGAGCTACATTAATGTCCTTGAAGCAAGTCAGGGTGTAGGTTGGGGCGTTGAAGTTGTAAGAAGCAACTGACCCTGAAATTCCAGGCATCATTTCAAACGAAAGCCATTTAACACGAGTGAGCCCCTCAAAACATTTTCCATTTCTAGCGATTCACGTACGAGTGGCCATTGTCATGAATTCCTAACAGACCTATCTCCTCCATTACAGGACCAACGCTGTGGTTAAAAACAGCCAAAAAAGCATTCCACCTCCTCCGCGCTCGTAAACATCAGACTTTGAGCTTCGGCACAATTTCGCGCTTTACGCATGTAACTGTAAACTTTATGAAAGTTCAGTGTCAGCTTTTTAAAACGACATATTTTTGCAGGTTTTGCTGAAAAAGTCGACAACCAGGAATATTTTATCCGCATAAAGATGAGTTACAAAACTTTAACAACCTTTGTCGTGAACTTGTTGCAGCAGACATTTTCAAACCACAGCTTCCTCGGATAGCAATGGATCCGAATTTATAACTCGTGTCTACAAAGAAATGCTATTATCTTCAGCTGCATTCTGTTGCGCAGAGTGTACTAGCTGGAATCGATTTTCTAAAAATTGTCTTGTGTGTATTAAAATTCTTGTGTAGTGTACTCAAAACGCTCGCCTCTTAGATGAGCTGCTTACAAAAGCCAGAGAAACCTTAATCTATAGCAAATGAAAACAGACTTTCATTTTACATACAGTAATTATTGTACTTTCTCTGCCACATCCTCAGCTCCTTGTGGAACTGGGCAAACCACGATAGATATCGGTTGCGACCCAGCACTCCCGCGCAACTGTGTTGATCATCCAGCAGACAGCAACCTCTTCAAAAATTATAACCTTATTAAATTCGCAATAATTTGACTATCATCTTTAAACTACAATATAAATTTATGAAATTGTCGAGCGGCGCCGACGGGCCAACCTGTTTAACAGGTGTTTTTCGGTGTCTCAGCGCCTTAACTTTAATTTGCATGAAATTTTTTAATGTTTGCGCCAATAAACTCTATCTCAACTCTGTCTACTATATAAATGCATCTTCACTTGCTAAGCAAACTGTGACCTGTCACTCACGGTATTAGCGTGAAGTCGCTTATGTTTAGTGCAGTCCCGGATGAAGGTAGCGCGGGACCTGCAGCATATCAACAGCGCAGGGCCCTAAGTTCAAAATACACTTGAACAACTGCTGAATCATAAATTTTGTGGGCATCCATGTGACTAACATTAGGCATACTGAATTTCGTAAGTATACGAAAAACCTGGTCCTAAATAGCAACTGGTGGACATTATGGACTACATGTTTTTTTGCCTAAAACGTGTACACGCATCTTATTACCAAGCAGGGTTACATTACTGTACAGCTCACAAGTACAGTAGTACAGAAACAGTAATGCTTCTAGCTCAACAACAAACATGATCATTGTAATATCTAGAACAGTGGTTCTTAACCCTTTTCGGAAATAATTTTCCACATTTGTAAAAGAAGACTCCAAATAAACTACTCTGTGGCTAGTGAATAGATGCCACATCCAGGACTGCCAATGAGATTTTTTCAACAATTCCACATAGATCCCCCAAAAAAAGCTCAGGTTTGAACAAAAAATTGCAAGTAGACATAGAATTAGGTGAATCTTTCTGCTATCTACCATATCTGGGCATCTGTAAGTCACAAAACGTGCTAGTGAATATATACTGCAACTTTGCTAATGAACGTTTGTGTGTGTCGGAATTATTACATCCCAGTAACGCGGACTTGTTTGCATTTCTGACGGCGATCTGGCAGCATTTTACAATAATTAAATCTTCATTCCCAGTGTCCTTCTGGACCTAACCGTTGGGGTCTGGATCTTTCAACCACTCTACCGTAAAATTGCTGTATATACCACTTATTCTTTCTCCTAGGGCTTGCTTCATCTCTGTCACTTGAACTCACTGCACCCAGCTAATATTTACAGCTTATACGATATCAGTTACTTGCTCATCAGTTATGCTGAAGACTAAGGTACCTTGATAAAAACAAGATAAAGAAAGATGAAACTAGAAATGAAAAGTATAATAAATCATACCTTATCTCAAATCACCGCTGCGCAGTTTTATCCGAAAAACCCCAGATCTTCAGAAGAAAAACCCAGAAAGGCATTGACACCCAGATCTGGGGACAAAACCCCAGATTTGACAGTGGCACCACTGGCCAAATAATTTCGAAAATACCAAAAAGGTAGCACATCTTGTAAAATAGGTCAGTGTGATGAAAGCACAATCAAGCAGTATCTGTCAATTTGGCCTCATTGCTCGACTGATCGCATAATGTTGCAAATAGCATAACTGTAAAATATTTTAATTTTCAGATCACAGCAGTTTGATGTAAAAGCAGTCATTTGAAAACCTTCGCTTAATTGCTTATGGCAAATTTAGCAAAATATTGACATCTTGGACTGAAAAAATCTATGCATGTAATTAGAGATAGATATTAGGGGAGGCGAATGAGGCGGTCGCCCGGGGCCTACCTTTTTCAGAGATGCCGTGAGGAACCTTTTGCAGAGATGCCCCCCTTTTGAGAATTTCGCACTTAGTTTTTGCAATATTTTGTTTAAAAGCTTATTAATCATTCTAAAGCATGGGAGGACAATTAGTACCAAATCGTTTTCGGTGGCCCGCGGAAGCAGGCAGTAAAATTCTTTAAATCTGAAATTTCCTCGAACATATCACAGTAGATGTCAGTGCTGAGGCTAACTTGAAGCGAGACATAGTTCTGTTTCTATCGTAATCGCTTTTTCCATCTCTACGCGGTCCTTTTCTGTGTACCACTATTGTTTTTATTTTTTTTTTATTTATTTTACAATGAAATCAGAGGTAGGGCTCTCCGGTAAGTGCGTCCTTCTCAAAGTGGCTCCCGAGCCAATTTAATTGCACACGCCTGCTCCAAGGCCACATTTAACAGGCTCTGATGCAGGTCACATGTTTGTCGAAACAAAATTGTGTGCATACGAGCCAAAGGGGGCCCCTCAACAACTGTGTAGACAAATAAAAACTTTAATCAAATGACTTCAAAAGATTTACAATGTGAAATGGACTTTCACGCAGAAGCAAATTCCCAGAAAAAATAAAAAATTTGGCTTGCTTTCAGCGACTAAATCTTCGGTATAGCATGTGTAAAATATAGGCTCCGTTTCTGAGAGTTTGCCCCGGGCAACTAAATTCTAAAATCAATCCTTGCATATAATAAAGAACAAATTTAACACAAAGGACTGCTTGACCCCCAAAAGCGCGGGGCCTGTAGCAATTGCTACATTTGCTAATATTGTTAATCCGGCGCTCATTTAGTGACCTGCGCTTCGTCACATTTATGTTGCTCTCGCTATGTGGTTATATCGCTATGTGGAATGCAAGAGCATGCTAACAAAACATCAGTATGGTTTCAGAGCTAAGGTATCAACAGAATTTGCAATTTAGGACATAGTTGAGTGTATCTCAGAAAACCTGGACCAGAAATACCAACTTGTGCAGTTGTCCTTGATCTTTCAAAAGCTTTTGATACTGTTGACCATTCTGTGCTGCTGTGGAAGTTGGAACATCGCTATGGCATTCGAGGGCTTCCACTACAACTGAAAATTATTTACATAGGCGAGAACATAGTAAATAAGTGTAGATCCCAAACCCAGCAGATCAATTGTGGCTTGCCACAAGGATCAATTTTATCTCCCCTGGTTTTTTCACTATATGTTAATGACTTGCCAAAAGTATCAAACTTTAAAACCACACTATTTGCTGATGATACATGTCTAATATTGGCAAACAAGAGCATTGGTATTTTGGAAAAGATGGTTGACCAGGAAATTAATAAAGTCGATAGTTGGATGTGTCATAATAAGCTATCACTGAATTATAGTAAAACTGTCTACATGATATTTAACTCAGACAAGAAGCAGAGGTCCCCATTTAGAGTAAAAATCGGTAGCAACTTAATTAATAGAGCCAATTCAACAATTTATCTTGGAATGCACTTAGATCATAAACTAAACTGGGATACACATATTTCAAAGCTTGAAAGCAAGCTCTCTTGTCATTCTGGTATATTTTATAAAATTCGAGAGTACTTCAGCACAAATGAACTTAAGATGATATATTTCAGCCTTGTATACTCCCATCTACAGTATGCCATTGGTACTTGGGGCTCAGCAACAAAAACCAGCCTACACAGACTAAACACCATC
>JGI24021J15306_10006203_pt1 | contig 14340 bp, 6 predicted proteins | sample Ectturendosymbi1_FD_15306 | JGI IMG/M metagenome (IMG submission 15306) | reverse complement strand
CATTATATTGTCTTAATCTCTTTTTTAGCACTTTTGAATAGCCTTTTATACTTTTAGCAAGCGGCATACCCTAGCGTGTTATATTGCACATTTGCTTCTGTATAACAACTTAGGAGTTTAAGTCCGTGACAATTTAAATTTGTCTGTTAACGCAAAAACTGCTGTGAAGCTCACACATATTTGCATTTTGGTTGAACTGCTGCGGCCCACTCCGACATCACATTTTTTCGATGGCCACTAACGCTCGATAAATAAGCTAAGCACAAATGCTTCTGTCCAGAGACTAAGAAAAAGAACCTTAGTTAATAGTTGTTGGTCCTTGAAATATCATCAGTTAGTATCCTTACCGCACCAGTTGAGCAAAAATGTTAATTCATGGAAGAAGAGCTTGGTTAGTCTTATTTAGGGCTAGATTTTTCTGCCCAAATTTGGATTTTTGTTAAATGTACAAGTTTTGTTATGGTCTTCACTGCAAAAAACGAAAATGGAAGTGGGAGAATTTAAGATCTGTTTACAGTTCAGATGTAGATGACAAGCATTCTTACGAGGAGATTCTAGATTGTAAAATGCCAGTAGCAAGTCATGTAACTTGAAATTGTCGGGCCGTGAAGACTGAGAATGCGATTCATAGATGAACATGGCGATGATAGCACCTTTCCAAATCTTCGAATTGCTTTGCAGATAGTGCTGACGATGGCAGCATGTATTACAAAGTGCAAGCGATTTTTCAGTAAAGTGGAACTGATCCTTTTATACCTTCGACTTTCAATGAACCACGGGTGAGGGCAGATTGTGTGAATTAAATGTGTTTTCATCTTTGAAAAAGTTGTCGTTTGCATTTGCAATATGTTGTGTCATTCTTTTGTAAATTGGGTCAGCCAGTATAATTATAACGTTATTATTTGAATGTTTTGATAATCTTTATAATAGACATAAATGAGTACAGAAGTACATTATGTTCCTTGTGGAGACGTTATGAAGTACAACAACGCCAAAACAGCTGAATATGCTCTCAAAATATTTTGCTAGGAAATCAATTTCACATCAAGCATGCAGTTTTACTCATGCAATTATAAACAAAACTTACAGGTGAAATGATGAAACCTAAAGAAATTTGCTGAACTTTGTACTGCACCTTACGGATAAAATGTAATTTTATTTGCTGAAAACCTTGGAAGTATAAAAACGTATATTTTCTGTTTTAATACATTTAAGTTCTTCATAGTTTATCTTTAGTAAAAGTTGTCCATATATCCAATATTTAAATTGTTAAAAAAGTCGCACAGCTAAACTTTGTCACGGGCGCAATTTTGCAGATACGCCACTGCTTAAACCCATTGTTTGCAAACAGTGGCGTACGCAGAAAATGTTCATGGGGGGAGTTTGATTCAGGGTCATATGGTGGTAATTAGGATTTGGTGTGCGCTGTTTGTGACGTCACAATTTGACGTTATTTCCATGTTTCCAAACCAACGTTTTGGCGACGTTTGTTGACATAATAGGCACCTTCTGATACACCCACTGTCCTTATTTTATGTGTCATTGCACTTAATATAAACTATCAGCGCTCCAAGTTAAGATATCAGCGGAAAATATACTCAACGCTACGACGCAGCAGTTCATAACTGCAGCTGCAAAGATATCAGGTTGCGCGTTAAAACAGTAGAGTGAAACACACTCATCACTACGTCAGAGCAATTTACAACTACAAAATCAGGCTGCGCTACGGTCTCGCCAAATACGGGCAGTTGAGCATTGAAGGTGTGCAACTGGACTGGCTGGCGCACACCCTGGTTTGCAAGATCAGATTTTGCTAAAACGTATAAAGTACGCAAGAAAATGTTTATTTTTTGTGATGTATAGAAGTCAGTCCACAAACCCGTAACCAGAGCTGGCGAAACCTCCCCTTAGAAAAATTTTCGCCCCCACAGGAAAAATGTGTTGGACGTATTTTGAAACTATTGCACATAATTTAAAAATTTTGTCCTCTTCTTAGAACTCTTCGCCCTCCCCCTGGTGTCCCAAGCTGGTTACGGGCCTGGAAGTCCAGCAAACGTTTAGTTTTCCTTTTCTCTGCTGAGACATTATCAAATGCCTGAATGCTTCTATGTTAACAAATGCGGTTTTTGAGCTCGTGCAACGGTTTTACCATGCTACAGAAATTGCTAATGTAGCCAATCGGGTCAGTGCTTGTGCTAATCAGCCTTAGCAAACAAAATAAAGGCGATTGTTTCGGATAAAGTGAACTACCGCGGAGCACAATCTTAAACATGCGTGGTGCACGAAAGGTCTGCAAAAAGTGGTGAGATGGTTTCTGGACGCAGACGATAACGGAGATTACCTCCGAAATGCATGTGCGGCATTGTTTTGTGTTTTAATAAATGTCAGCAACAAATTTGTGTTTAGGCGATTTCCATTAAGGGGGGAGGGCTCTAGCCCCCTCAGCCCCCTTTCGCGCGCCCTTGTTCGCAGATTGATGCAAAACAACGCAGGACGAAGGACATTCTTAATATTTTTCACAATAGATCGGTTTGTGGACTTTCAATTTAAAGAATACCGCTTCACACAAATATCTTGTGCGAAAGTCTAAGAGTTTATGAATGGCTTGATCAGAAATGACTGAATATTCTATTGTTGTTCCTATCCAAAAACGACATAGGCTAAACTCTGTTTTGGAAATTCCAGTTGCAAATGTTTGTCGTTTAATAACTCCGCAAACTCATCCTGGGCATGGCAGGTGTGTGCCTTCTTAAAGTTTCAATTGTCTATGGTTTGCGGATCCAACTTCTCCTGAATCAAAGTCCCTCTGAAACTGTGTGAAGCTTTTACTTTTAGTTTGTAACTACTCGGTGTGCTCTCAAAGCAGTTTAGCCCACCCCCTAGAGTAGACCTATAGAGTCTAAGTAGAAGCATGCTTTCGTGTCGGAATAAATGCAATAAGGTCAGTACCGGTCAGTATAAGGTCAGTACCGGTACGTTAAAACAATCACTGCGTAACAGCGCATAACTTGATGTGCCTGGTTTTTATTATCATTTGATAGCTTAGGCAGGCATCATGGAAAACAATTGACAGCATAAAGTACGATTTTGCTCCTAAAAAATGCAGCAGAAATAGATTCACTACAGGCCTACTTTCAAGATTCTTGTAAATTTTACAAAATCTATTATATCTGATATGTCAAGACAGTTGGTTTCGCGTGCCCCATTTGGAGCCGTGACCCATAGTTTGAGAAGCCCTGCTCTACGTCATAAGTCGATGATAAACATCATGAAACAAGTTTTGCACAGCAGCAAAGTATTGTCGCAACACCTTCAGATAAACATACGAAGTAAGCCCAATGTAGACACGTTTTTCCCAGTAAAGGTCACGAGAAACTGTTCTAGCTCAGCGCCGGATTCAGGTGGTGGGGGGCCGGGGTCCAGGCGTGGTGGGAGGCCCCATGTGTGGATCGGATATAGAATCTTTACCTACAGGGTGGCACATGAAGTCACTAGTATTTCCACGGATCATTAATATTTATGACGCAATCTTGCGACGTCACGTTAATTCAAGTGTAACAAAACTTTATGATGCAACATGATAATTGGCAATGATTAGCAATTTGTGAAACTCTTGCAAAACCCGGCACCAGAAGCATCGTATTTCCTTTTTTTGAATTTTTGTTTGAAAAAAGTTTCTGAGCGGTCCAACGTTTTCATCATCTGTAAACGTCAATTCTCTCTCAGCAATAAATTCTGCGACAGAAACCAAACGTTGCGGAAGCGATTTCCAATATTGTTGGCAGTGATTGACCAGACTAGCTAGCTCTGTATCAATTCTTTATAGTGATCAATTACGTCTGCGACAAAATGTAATCGTGACATCTTTATGTTCCATTGATTGCTCGTGGCCCCTCAGCGTGTTTCCAGTCGCAAATTCCATTTCTAATAAAGAAATTCCCACATTTAGTCGTACCCGCGCACATCAGTCTACATGTGAAACAATAAACACAAGTTTGTGAAGGAGAAAAACAAAGCCAGCTTCTTTCAACGACTTCGGCGTTGTGGTTCTGGCGCCGAATAAGATTTGTGGTGCATTTCCGTGAAGAGTTTCTCTCTTTTCTGTGTTGTGGAACATCATGTTTCAAAATTAACTTCTCGTTTTTCAACCAATATTCCCGCATTTTTTTCCAGTATATTGGATGACCAGAGACCGATATCTTTGCCTCCTTTGCTAGCATCAGACAACTCATCTATCGTGTTTTCGATGATACCTCTTGACGTTCTTCTGCTACTGCACCGCTGGTTAAACTAGGTCTATTGTCGTCGTTACGTACATTTAAGTCTGTTACCACATGTTCTCCGATTTTCTGTCCTGTTACAGGTTCCGTAGAAATGTCTCCGCTGGACTTGGACAATTTACGGCTGTCACTTATTTGAGTGTATTATCTACACTTAACAAGTCAAAATAAAAAATAGGCCTATTCATTAGTTTTAAGCAATGAAATAAAACGTCCAGTGTAGACAAGTGTTTCATTCAAAACACACAAAATCCTTATTTACTTAACCTATTTAGCCCATGAATATTTTGCAGATTGCTTAAATTTCCTAAAAATGTAGAATCGTCTCTTACAATTTTATGAAACTGCTTGTATGAAATATGTTTCAAATTCCACATTAGCTTTAGACAGCAACTGCTTCAAACAGAAAGGTTTCTTTTTCTTTTTGATATGTGGCTGCCTCAAGGAAAAAATCGTTCCAAATAAGCAAAAAGAACCAAAACGTTGAAGTAAAACTGTGCAATCTTTATCAGTTCGTGAAGCGTTTAATGGTATTGCAAGTTGCAAAATATTTTGCCTATCTTTCATGTTCCATCATTTTCATTTGCATTTGGTTGATGCTCTTTTTGCGTTGATGCTCTTTTTGCATTTGGTTGATGCTCTTTTTGCATTTGGTTGATGCTCTTTTTTGGTTGATGCTCTTTTCATCATTTGCATTTGGTTGATGCTCTTTTTGCACGAACACGAACAAGTATTGATATTGGTCAAACAGTTTGCTTCAGCTTCATTAATAGACACATTTCTATCAAGCAGATACCACTCACATGTTTCATCCTTTTCTCAATTAGTTGTTTGCAAACGGAGGAATCCATTCAAAGCATTTAAATTCAGCAAATAAAGTGATCCATTTAGCGGCTCAATCTGGGTAAATTTTAGCCAGATGTGAAACACAAAACTTGTACAATACAGATACACCTGGCATGAATGAATCACAGTCATGATCCTTGCCTTCGCTGACTTTTCTTAGTGTTGGTTTTACTTGGCTTGATATGTACATCTGATTTTCTCTCTTGGATCCTTGCCTTCACAGTGGCGAAACACGATACAACCTCAACAACTGATGCTTTTGACTTCTCAACATTCTGACCTTGCAAAATAAAAGCAAATTCAAATCATTGGTAATGTCTTAAAAACAGATTTCGTTCAAAGAATTTCCAAAAAAACGCTTCGGANCAACAGCCGACTTGCCGATGGCCATGAAGCATGAATTTGAAGCTGGGTACAATTGAAACATCCTTGGCAAGCTGCGATAAAGTGATAACCGCCACCTGGTTCCCCTACGAGAAATATGTTTTTGGTACGCAATATCCAAAGTCACAATAGTTTTTTCCACTCTTCTTTGCAAACTGTGCAAACGCAACCACACGTAATTCACTCAGCTTCAAGATAATCTAGTTTTTGACCGCGCGATGCCAGTGCTCGACCGTATTTGGTACCCCTGGACTCGCTATATTTACGAGAAGATGCTACACTGAGCTATGTACAACACAGTGATCACCGTATCACGGTTCATCAGCAAAGATAGTACAGTATAATGGCGTCGGCAGTCCGCACTTTAATGCCAAGGTCATTGAGATACTGAAAAAAGATTTACCACTGCTTATATCGATAAATAGCGTCTACAAACAAATTTTTCTCGCTAAAAACGACTAAGGCACGCACATATGGCTAAGCACATGAACATGGTTGAGGGCCCTCTTTAGTGGAGGGCCCTGGGCCCGGTCTCCTTGCCACCCCGAAATCTGGCGCTGTTCTAGCTGATTTAATTAACATACGGAGCTTCAACAAGCAGTCTCTGCGCGAAATCTAGTAAAAACAGCCAAACGTAAGATCCAATACTGACAATATTGCTTTTCATCGGAGTTTTGCAGTGTCGGGGGATCTTGCGTTGTTGCGAGTTTTTTACCAGTGGAAAATTAAACATCAATTAAAGTAACCGTTTTTTTCTTTTTCATTTATTTTTTGTAACCACGTTCTAAAAGACGGCCCGCATCTCTCTCACGGCCAGATGATCAGTATTGTCGTGCTGTTACTGAACTGATAAGAGTCTAGAGTAGAAATTTGCATTTCCGCTCGTTTCAAGATAAATTGTGAAGCTACGCCTCATGCACAGTTTCGGAAATTTTTAGTTATTGTTGAATCGTCATAGAAAAGAGTTGCGCGGGACCCCCAAAAAGCGCGGGGCCCTAGGCCACGGCCTATTTGGCCTATGCGTAAATCCATTGCTGCTCAATGCACCAAGCAGGTCATTGGGAAAGGATTGGTTATTATAGAGAAAAATTGCATGGTTTCAAGATCAGAAGTGGCCCTATTGGACCACGAGAGTTATAAAAGTTTCAGCAATAGAAAATCTTTCAAGGGAAAGATTCTTTCAATTTTTGGAAAATTATTGTACAAGAATGAAATTTTTATTTCAAAATTATTGCTTCAATTTTTCCGGTGAGCAGTTTTCCACTGAAAGTCCACAGTATTCTGTCTGTGCAAATGCTTCATAAGCAAAAACTGAAATTATTGTTTCCATAAAATTTTTGAACGATAATATGTACCAAAGCTTTGAATTTTCTTTCAAAACTTAAAATCTTTAAAGCAAAGAAAGTTTCCATCAGAAAATAGAGATACCATTTTGAGCCACCATTCATATCTTTTTCTTGAAAAAATCTTGTGAATGACAAAAAACAGTCGTATTTTTCTTCAGTGTGTGACAAACTATTGTTGTTACTGTACAAATATCTCATATTTTCTAATCTTACGAAAATAACCAAGTGTGCAAGTCGTGTTAAACGCCAAGTCATAGTGGCAGAATGTATGACTGCAGCCGCAGGTATGTTTTTTAAAAGCATTTAATGCAACGCAGAAGAACGCTCAACGATTTTGTAAACGGCAGTAAGTTTAGATGATTTGCAGCAGCATAAGGATCTAAAGCTATTTGCTTGTGGCCGTTAGATAGCGGGAGATTTTCCTGGGTAGTTGCATGCAACTTATTGGATCGCGCCCCTGGAAAATTTTTGGAAATGTTTTGTGTTTCAGGAGATTTTACGATGTAAAAATAGTGGCATTTTGGGTCTTTTTACAACGCAAACAATGCAACTAAAATAGAAGTGGGATCAACAAATTGATTTAAATTTGCCGACTTTGTTAAATTATTACCAGAAAGTTTTCTCGGTCAAGTAAAATTTGTTTGTTTCTTTTCGATGATAGGAAATTCGTAATAATCCTAAACGTTGAAAAATTCCCACTAAATGATGCAAGGCGTTCGTAACAAAAGTAAAATATTTCATTCTTTTAAGTGGACGATTTCGTGATGCGTACCACTGCAATACACAGTAAATTTGCTGTCCGAAATTTTAACAAATTTTCCTGCATTCTCGTGAAAGAAATTTGTTGCTGAGAATGTTTGACGTCACTGAATTCAAACCTAACTTTTATGAACATGAATAGTTTTTCATCACGTTCAATCTTTTTGTAAATGCCAACACTTGGCAGCAATATTTGAAGAACAAAATGAAAGATACCAACCTTCTGTAGCAGGGCTTGTGGCCAATTCCAGTACTGCTGAGCACTTTGAGCCTGACCTGTCTCCGCATGAGGGTTGGCAAACAGCGGCCTTGTCAACGTAGTGAGAGTTTTCCGGGCAAGTGAAACCTTACGGAATAAAGTAAGTTGAGTTTACTATGAAAAATACTGTAACTGTACGGAGAACCAACACCAATAGTTCATGTACGTTTTCATGTTTTAAACTGGGCAACGATTTGCAAAGTATTGTAGTTAGCTGCTTACAAATAGCTTTTGCGTTGGAGTTATTCAGCAGTGAACTTGAAAATGCTGACAAGAACTTTCCATCTCCGTGGTAAGTGTTTACGTATGAGAAAGGTACAGACCAGTTACTTGAATGCAAATATGTGCAAGTTTGAATCATCTTACAAAGAAGTAAGCAGACGCCAGTCGGCTGATGCCTCGAAAGCTTGCAACAATCCTATTAGAGCTTTTGATTGTCGTTTGACTGATATGAAGTTTTGAGATTGGCTTCGAAATCAATTCTAAGACTACATGCAAAGGCAGCTAACGGCTGCTTTTCACAGAGGCATGTGTGACTCACTGAAGGGGTTCTTAAACTGAACCCCTTTGGAGTCTGTGAAGCAATTTAAGAAATTAAAGTAAGTTTCTTCCCTCCAATTTTCGTTTTTCCGTATATGTATGTATTTCTGAGAATAGACCACAAGAGGTCCGTGCAAAGGGAAGGAATTTTTCAAGGGTGCTCGTTGAAGACGGTTCAATACGTACGTCTTGCGTAATGTTTAATGCCACTGCCAAGCCATGTTGAATGGATTGTAGATGGTACCAGTGAAATGGAAACGTCTGAATGACCAAGTTTTATCATTGCAACACCCTATTCACTCATTTTGCCAGTGTTCTAATCTAGCCGACATGTTGAAACATATGCGAATCGTTTACGCGGGCACTTGAAGACAATATTTTGACATTCCCTTACCTATTCCAGTAGAAGGTCTTATGCCCGATGTAGTGATAGAACCCCTGAAGGCGCATTCAGCAACATATCCCATCATTGTGGTTTCCAGGGTTTCCAAGAAAGCCTTGTTTGCGCATAATGCTTTTTCGCACGACATCTCGTGAACAGTCGTGTTGACTGTTTCCTTACAAGCAGAAAACACAGGATCTCGGATCAAACCACAAGCTCGGTGACTGCGGAAGAAGTCGAGGAACCTGCTGTTGTTGCACGCAGGATGTGAAATCTGTTTCTCATCGTCACGACATCTGCGAAAAATCTCGAGAGTTCTACTTAAGCACAAAATGGGAGACAAGAATAAAAACAAAAGCTTGCTGCCCCAAAGTGTTATGATGAAAACGTTTGTGTTATTCTTTGTAGCACAGTCGCCTCCAGGAACTGCGGAGGTTAATTGAGTACGTTTTGCTGTGGCCCGTGTTCCCTCTAAGGTGCGCAAATGCGCAGTATCATCAGACAATTTGCGCAGTGCTATCTCATTCTCACGTACTTACAATATTCCAGATTTAATACTGTATATGTATCGCATAGCCCTTTTAACGAATGGCCAATGTTTTATTATTAGACTGATAGGCCTAATTTTTTTCTTTTTTTGTATCAAAGCTTAAATCCTGCGTGGAACATCTAACACAGTGGTTTTCAACCTGTGGGTCATGACCCCATGGGGCTCGTTTCCCCTTTTTGTAGGATCGCAAGAGTTTCTGCTAAAATATTTATAATTTCTTCTATATTTTATATTTCGTAGCTGGAACCACATTTTGTTGTAGCTAAAATTATAAGATCACCTGCGCTGGAAAATATGATATCTTACTTTTTCATTGAAAATTGTTTCAAGTGTGATTATGACCATTACAGTGCTGTTGTGTTTGGCAATGCACGAATAACTTTGTGACGTAAGAATGTGCTGTGTTTGTAAATAAGATATCTGAATGCGGTAACTATACTTGGCGGGAGTTATTCTAGTTTTCAATGAGTTGTGCTGTGGAGTGATTTGTATACGGCACGGGTCTCTCTTGCTGATGCTGACATGTGCATCAATTTAATAAACGAGTCTTTGTTCAAGAGAGTGATATCGTAAGTTATTTTTTGGTCATTGTGATGATTTTCTATTGTGCAAACACAAATGCATTACATGTGCCTGACTGGACATTTTCGGAAGGGGGTCATTAGGTTAAACTGGGTTGCAAAATGGGTCGCTGCATGAAAAAGGTTGAAAATCGCTGATCTAAAATGACGTGCAAAATATTACCGCGTTTGCAAAATGGGATTCAAAACAATTTTTTAACATCGAAATTCTTTAAATGCTAAGGCATGGTGTCACATCAATGTATATAATGCCGTCTGTGTAATTGACGTAGGGATAGGCGTAGATAACACCCTGGTACTGGATCCCTCGCGTGGGGGAACGATTGGAAGCAATCTGGACGATCGGTGGAAGGCGGGTTCAGCTTTGTGGTTACGGCGATAAACTAATGACCTTGAGACCGGCCCGGCAAGCCTAACGAGTATTATTATTGTCTACCAAACATGAGTGCAAAGACCTGACCTGACCAATACGAAATTTTCGCTGAAGATATTTGTGCAAACCAGCAGTTTGTAAAATTTATTTCAAACACTTTGAAATGCTCATAAATCATAGTCAACAAAACTACCAATAAGAGTCCTAAGCAGTTTTGTAATTTTTTCATCTTTTATTAATTTCAAAATATCTTTGACTTTTGCATCTTTTGATTCTTTATAATTTGTCTCGACCAGCGGCATCAGCATGAAACAAATACCAAGTGGGACCATTTCTTTGTTGCAGGAAATTTTCAGGAAAGTCAGTGAGATGGTTGTTGCCAGAAAAACAACGAAATACTGAGATTTAGGAAGAAATGCTTTTATGACTTAAGTACCCAAAAAAATCAGAAAATCTTCATTAAGTTATGAAAATTATCAGAAACTCTGGTAAGCATCATAACAAGCAAAAAACTAACGTTCAAATTTAAACTCCGTTTCATTCCAGCTAAGTTTCAAGATAAGCGTTGTCTTTCCTTTTCTTCCAGCTAAACCGTCCTGCATTTTAAATACGATTCTCTTATACGCACACATCTAACCATCTTGTAGACAGACAGTACAGTACTGTGCATTAATTTACATTGCGAGCTATACTGAGAATAAAATGCATGAAGTCAATTTTTTCACAGAGTTGATGACAATCAAATTCTTTAAGTATTTTTTATAACACAAAAGACAAATAACTTTGTGCGGTGTAAAACACACCGCAAGGTAACTGAAACAAAGTAATTGATGAAAACTTTACTTGAAGAAAATGGAACACTCTCTCTTCAAGAAGAAATGTGTTATGAAGAGGTTTGTTTCTGCTATGACTGAATGTAGGGTAAAAACCCATGACGTCAAGGTCAACAAAGCTCTTATCAGGTTTTTTATCTTATATTCTAGAGTTTTTGTGGGAGCTTGATTTGAATAATTACGAAGTAAATTCAGTTCCTTTCAAGTTCAGGCCCATTAGGCTTGATTCGTAAACAGGGATGTAGTGTTAACAAAAAAGGTGTGGGAACGCATATAAAAATAGCTATTTTAAAACAGCTTCAAACTCATTTTGAAGCAAAACATGAAAAAGGTGTAGCAACGCAGTTGCCACGCGTCCCCCCACTACACCCTATTTCGTAAACACTTTGGAGTGTCACGAGTGGTCCCATATCCACTTGCTTGCTCCGCAGGGCTACACGCCGTCACTTGCGTAGTGAATGTTGCATTGTGGTGACAAATCATTGGTAGGTCCGCGCGTGAAGTTTTTATTGTACGCACCAAATAACGCCGAGCCAAGGGCTGAACAAACCGCAAGTAACCTAGTAGGAAACTAACCCAGCTGCAGTGGCGCGTGCTCAATCCACTGTATTACTCAACTGGTTAAACTGCTTACAGATGGTCTTACCTTGCGAAACCGTGAATTTGTTTAACACAAGGTCTTTACTGTTTTTCTCTGAAACTGTAGACGAAACAGAGTTTAATGACTTACGGTGACAATCCAGGCAAAACTCCATATACGGAAGCGTTATACGTCCACATTTTGCCGAATTCCATTTCATCATAAGCAGTTCCATTGGTGGAAAAGTCGTTGGTTGGGTTTTTGTCAAAACTTCCACAAAGGCCTGTAGTTTGTCCCAGAAACTTTCCGTGCAAAGTGACAATGATTCTGACAAAAGTAGGTTTAGGTATCAACGCAAACTACGTACAATAACGACAAAGCATAGCGAACAAACTATAAGTGAAATATACTGTACATACGAGCATTTACTTGTTTAATAATATTTAGAGAAGGCGACAAAATGATTTCATTGGTTATCTGCATCAGGCAACCTGTTGCGTAGGCGACATTGACAGACTTTCTTGAATTTTGCTATGACTACAGTATTTTCAATGCATTGAAACATGCACTTTAATTTTTGTGCAAAATAGATCCACTAAACCTGGCCGTTCAGGCTTGTGAATCTTTGTCTCAATCAAGTGCGAGTTTAGGAAGTAGGGTATTAAAGTAAAAAATGCAGCGAAGGCGCATTATTACAAGTCTGAGGTCACGAAGCTTGAGGCAAATGAAGATTTTTGAGGGACAAGGCAGCGATAAATGTCATTCTACTCACAAACCTTATCAAAGACCCAAATGACGTTTGAGAGGAAATTGGTTTCAAAACGATCAGATAGACCTACACAATGCTTGAACAATTAGTTTCGTTTCTTACTGTTACAGGGATGCAGTCAACTGCATACAAATGTTGTTTATTACCCCAACGCTTCTTGCAACGAAAGTGGTTTGTGGAAGGGTTTCAAAGATGAAAATATGAGAATATTTTTAAAAAATCGATGTGCAATGAAAAATTAAGTGACAGTGTTTTGACATCGCTTGAACATGCAAGAGCAGAGGATGTAAATTTGAGCAGTCCAACTGAGTTGCAGCGGATAGAAAAAAGGCGATGTTAACCCTCATATACGGGAAAAAACGCCAGAATGTTTTAACAGAACTTCCATACTGTTACTTAGTGTGGAGCCTGCACTGCTATACTTTGCATGATTTGTAAGTTCGGCATTATGCGCTCAGCGCACTAACACATGGCTTTTTAGAGTTCAGTACGTTGTGCTGTAATTAGTGATCTTACCATAAATCTACCAACTGAATGCACAGGCAGCTTTTTATCTCAGTAAAAAATATTTTCGTTTTTTCTAAGCCACGCGGATATCATATGACCAAAAATCTTAACGGATCAACTGGTTTGACTTCTACCTCTAAAATGCAATTTTGGGCAGTCCTAACTTGCTCATTTTCTGAAAGCTAGAATCGCCACTACTTCTGGCTCATGTAGCAGGATTATGATAAAAGTTTTGTGGACCCAAAGCTTGTAGAGTATTTTCAATTAGTTTGCTTTAAGAAGCTTGATGACCGACATTGCTCATTATTGTTCTACATTTGCAGAATTTTATGCGCCTTATGCCCAGACACAGCGTGTATAGTGCAATGAACCCTTTTTGTGACTGTCAGGAAGATATTCGCATCGCGCATTGAACATTTTCGGCTATAGCTCTATGATACGTTGGGTGACTCTTGAAAAATCTGTGTCGTTCAGATCACATTTCAACAAGAAAATCGCGGAACGAGTAAGAAAAAAATGTGAAAAATCACAGCCGCATCCAAAGAAAGCACAAATTAGACGTCTATCAACGTAATGTTAATAGAGTTTCCAGGAATTAATGTTGCGATAGCCGCACACAAAAACTATTCGCTCGTTGTCTCGTGATCACTTGTTTTTACTAAAGTTCACAGTAAAATCTTGATAGCAACTTTAACTTCTTCAGTTGTTTTGGATATCTCCGTAAGCTTAATCTGCTGGCACTCTATAAAAGGTACTGTAGCTTGCAACTAGCATTAGCGAAATCACGTCAGACTGCGCCACAAAAACTTCTCAGCGTGAACTGTCAGTAAAGGCGATTCTAGTCAGGGACACCGGAGAGCGAAAACATGCTCCTCCAGCCTTTTCAAAAAGGGGGCAACGTGGGCGTAGGTGCCCTTTCATATCAATATCATAGGTAATCTCGTGGTTTATCGATATCGACTTGAAACAAATTTATGGCAGCTATTCGCGCAACCAGAAAATTCAGATAATTTCTGTAATTTCTGTAATTATTTTTTGAGGTAACATTGTTGCTGAACAGAAACAAAAATAATTGGTAGCGGTTTTTAAAGTTTCCATTGCCTTCAACTCTTTTACTGCCCCTCAGCCCTAGCGCTGCTCCGGCGTCTCTAATTCTAGTTTTCAAGAAGTAATGAGTAAGTTTCGGCCCTTCAAAAGTTTGAAGGCTAGAATTTAAAGCAAATTATATGTTTTCGCTAAAGATTGCAAGGAGAGCACATACTTAACTCACACTGTGACAAACTGCCAGTTAAATCCGAAACCTGTCAAAAGTGAGTTTGTTGTTTCAGAAAAATAACTTACCCATTGTTCC
>JGI24021J15306_10006202_pt1 | contig 14341 bp, 4 predicted proteins | sample Ectturendosymbi1_FD_15306 | JGI IMG/M metagenome (IMG submission 15306) | reverse complement strand
CGGCCTTACTGTGTCTGTATTGTTAAGTGTACTTGCGTTGAGGTAAAAAAAGAATAAAATTGTTGTTGTTGTTGTCTCTCCAAAACTTTTAATGATTTTTTATTTTTTGATGACTTTCGAATTTTAATCAATTTTCCATGACTTTTCCATGAGTTTCCAGGAAAATTTATTTTTCCAGGATTTTCAATGATTTTCCATGACCGTGGGAACCCTGTTATGAGTTTTTCAGAATGTGGAACTATGTTGCTTATAGTAGCATGCATGTCTGCCTGTGCACGTAAGTGATTTCTAGAATTCGTCTTCATTGACAAAACAGTGCTAAATCTTAACTCGCATTTACGTACGTTGTCACAAATGGAATGAGCAAAGCTAGTTCAACAAATTTTTTAACAAAATTAGTTTACCAAATTTAACAAACACTTTCACAAGAACAACAATTCACTCCAATATGAAAGGCATAAAGGGCACACGACTCCTTTCCTCTACGACCGATCAACCTTAGAAATATTTACTAAGAATGAAATGCGGAATCCACTCGCATATACTACGCTCAGGCTATTCTACAATTTTCCAGAAAAGTAATTATCGAGTCACTAAAAACACTGCCAATTTCTAGTTTATTCGAGCAAAAACCACTACAGGCTCGTAAATCAGAATATATTACAGTCGATTTTCACACGAAAAATAATTAATATCGTCACACATGGGTTTGAACGAACCTTTCGTTTTTGTCTATAATCCATTGCAAAAAGCCTCAGAAGATAATAAATAGATCAATTTCCTGTCATAAAGACGGACGCTTGTCGCACTCCCAGGGGGTACAATCCCCCTGGTTGGGGACCACCTATCTATGCCAAAAGACTACCAGGACCACGTCACAATATCCGAGGCCAAAAGCTTAGAAAACACTGACGTCACACGGACAACAGGAACACTTGTACACCAAGTCTCGAGTACCGAAAACATCTCGTCATTTCCGCTGTACTTTTACAGCGAAGACGCGAAAACTGCCCCAATCTATTGGATTCACACTAATCACTTCGCAACTGAACGCAGTTGCAGGCTGCAGCATTTTTCATGATTCGAACCTCACTCACCGTTATTGCTGCGCTCGCCTCCTGCAGTGGCATGACGACTGTTGCCAGGTACCTGGGCAAACAAAGTCAAAATCGACGTCTGCATGCATCATCAGCTAAAGCTATTGAAACAATAGGAGTTTGCAACACCAACTAAACAAAACATGACCGGTGTACTTTGGCAGCCGCCGAGTAACCAGGACGAATCAGAAACTCCGTAGTTACCAGCAGAGCTTTATCTTATTTCCACATTGTGGGGCGATCTATCTTTGCACCCGGATGTAAAATTACGTATGTTGCAGAGACACAAGCTGCTGCATGTCACCTGAACGAAGAGAGCGTACGCGACGAATAACTTTGCCCTAACCCAATAATTCTAACAGTGAGCCACTTAGCTAACTTAAGGAGGAAGTTTGAAAACCTCGTAGGAAAAAGTTTTTAATTCTGTATTTCTCAGCTTCCGCAATATCCGATATTTCGTGCAACTCTAATGCTTTTCGTTATTGTGGCTTGCATGCTAGCTGGCTAGGGTGTAGCGTAATAAGTACTGCAGATTCCGCTTGGTTGCATTTCTAAATTTTCCAAACCTATTACGTTTGAGTTGGAATAACAAGGAATTAATTATGGTGATGCAAAAGTGCTGAGATGGAGAAGGTGGACTTATTGTGCTGTGTGAAAGGATTACATTACAAACGTCAGTGTCACCAAAAACGTTGCCGATTATTTTGGAAAAGTTGGATAAATTTAAAATTTTACTCTTGTTGGAATGAAATTTCTTTCGTGGTAATTAGAGAAAAGCTTTCATTCATTTTTTACCGACAATTTGTTCTGTAGCAGAAAGAAATAGGTCCAAATCTACAACCTTTGCCTGGTAAACAATTTTTTATCCTTTACAGTGCAAAAATAGTATCTGAAACATACAGATCTACAATTCCGCAAAATGCCAAAGCACACAGTTTCAGATAATGTCTTGTGTGGTTGACTCCTTTGATAACTTCTTGTTTTGCAGTAAAACTCGATTTCTTTTGGAATGCCTATCTAGCCCCCTATCGTTTTTGTAATTTACGGTGAGAAGGAAATGAACGTGTCTGGGATTTGCTGGGAAAGAATGCGAAAAAAACTTTGAGAACAACTGCCCTAACTACACTGCGAACACCGCAGCTGTTACGTAATAAGGCCCTTAATCGCAAGTACACTAGGGGAGTTTAGGCTCCATCACAGCATTCAAAATCACTCACATATCTTTTCTGATTAGATTCCAAAAAGCTATCAGACGGATGCGGTGGCAAAGGGGGTTGTACGAAGTCTGCCGCAGACGGCTTCATAGAACCTGAAATAAAAATTCACCACAAAAGTTTTTTTATCTGTTGTGAGCAACTTTACATGATCTGAAATCAACACTGTTTTCTATATACTCGGCTGGAAAGTGTAAACAGCTAAAAACAACGGTTAAGTAGATAAATGTTGAATAATACTAAGTCTATATTGACTATGCACAACGCATTCATTACAAGCTAGCGTAATGCATTGCAGCTACCTGCACATTATCAGCTAAAATTTTATGCGTGGATTTTATAGTTTTCTTCAAAAAAAACAAGCGGTGCAAGTAATGCTACCTAGAAGTCACTCCCAGATAATTTGCACCATTTTTTTCAAAACATGTATATAACCCTTATATTCACTAAGTTAAAAGCACTGGTAACGCAACTTTAACGTGAACAAAATATACTTGCTACGTCGACATTAACCACTCTGTTGGAAAGAAATTTGACGTGGAACAATGATCCAAAGGTGTCAACACAACTGCTAGATCAGGACAATTCTTTTACGTGTATGACAGTAGAAAGAAAAACCTTTCTGAGTGAAGCCATACCCCGCCACTAGTTGGTTTAAAACATGACCCACAAAAGAAAAATCTACAGTATGGTTAGTTTTTCTTCAGAACTACACAAGACACCTACAACAACCGCTTTCATTTACGAAACTAACCAACATTAATAATAATTGACCATTCCTCCCCAGTCATGATGAGAACGATGCAGACAATTGCGAAAATTAGTGCTTCTATCATACAGCAGTACTTAAAGTCAGCATGCAACTACGTGATAATTAAGCACCAGCAGTGTAAATTAGAAATAAGCACAAACAAGCCATGCATGGAAACAATATCACAACCATATGTTACCTTCTACGCCAGAATCACCATGAATGAAATGCAAACTACAAGAATTGGAAGAGCAAATCCCACTGCCAGTAAGCATGCAAATGGCTACACCACCGCCAAGCTTAAATTGCGCAAAGCTTTCATTGTCGACAGGCAACAAAGACTGTACATTGCAGTTGGTGTTTTCATTTAAACGCTTTTCTTCAATGTCAAGAGAGTTTTCATCGCCATCAATGGAAAAATCATCAATGTCATCATCGGTGTAAGCACGCTCACTGTCTGCCTCACCAGAAAATAAAGGTCGTGCGCTTTCACTGCCATCATAGACGGCAGCTATTGAAGGACTGTCAGCTAATTTTGACGAGAAGTCAGTTATGCTTTCAACAAGTTTATCTGCAAAATCCATGATTTTCTGAATAGGCGGACAAACATCGCATTGGGAAGAGGTTTTACTTTCTACTTTATTGCAGTTAATGTCTTCATTTTTCAAGTCCAATTCCAAGAGCTCTTCGTTTGGCAAATTACTATGCAGAACGTTTTTTTCATCAATTGAAGAGTTGTTGCTCACATCATGGAAACCAGGTTTGTCGGAAGCAACATTAATCTCCCTGCAGTGCTCGACAACATGAGGTTCGGGGTACTTGCAATCTGCTTCAGTCCTTCCAAAGTCAACTAACTTCGCATCACAATTTGGCTGCAATCGGTTGGGAGACTGAATTTTTACTACTTTAGGTTTATCACTGAAACCTCTGTTAATGGCGGTATTTTGCTGATAGCAGGGTCTTACATCTTGAATATCACCGATGTTACCCTCAACGTTAACCAAATCAAGAGAGGCGAAACTTTTGTTGTTTAGTTCATCGCTTGTGTTGATGGAGGCTGCAGCAACTACATCTTGCTTTTTGTCTTTTTGAGAGAAACGGATGGGTTTGAATTTGCTTTTCCCTATTACCGCGGAAAAGGGCACAGGGCATCCTGGTGTTAACAAGAAAAAAGTTTGAATTGTGAATGGCATTTAAAATGCATGCAGAAAATTTGAAATAAATATTAGTTTCACTTTCTTGCTATCATACGCGAAGACAATTGGGTTTTATAGAATCGTTTCAAGATGCAATGAGTTGCCAGGACGAATTCTAACAATTCACAAGTGCAGCTCTACAGTGTAACATGCGTTTGTCGCTTGAATTAAAAAACAGAAGCTCAAACATACGCGCTGAACAAGAGGGCTGTAAGCGAGTTGGCAAAACAGATGCAGTCAGTATGATTACGACGTTTGAGTTTTAGAGATGTTAAGTAAACTGCATAATGTTTGTAATGATTTCGCAGACAATCCCAGCAAGCAAAAATACATAAGTATGTAGGTTAAACTTTAACCACCTACCAACAACATTCATTAAGCTCTTGGGCTGATTATCCATAGGTGTTCAAGTGACACGTCATGTTTGCTAAGGTTCAACTTTCAACGTCAATCATCATCGGATGAAAATCGATTGAAGTCATTAACGCTTCAGTTGTGCAAATCAACATGCAAGTAATTCTCAAATAGCACAACTTTAAATCTCACTGAAAGACAGGAGGTTGTAAAAGTAATTGCATGTTTTTCCGAAAGTCAAGCACACATGCATTCACAATAATAAATGCAGTTTAAAGAATCCAACGGAATTACCAGCAGCTGTAGTATTACTCACAGAAAACATATAATGAAATATATTGCTCTATATTGGACGCCTTTTTACCTATTTAACAAGGCAAACACAGCTTAATTATTTTATCAGAAGTGTCTGTTCAACCCTTTTGTGCCAATTTTTCTTGCGTTTCTCGATCTCCACAAGTTGTTCCAGCTAACAACGCTACACGGCAGAACAGGATTGATCAATCAGACTGTGAAATGAAGCTCTTGTCAGACTTCAGATATATTTTTAAATCATACTTAGTAAAGCAGCTTTGATATTCACCATGGTAAAGGTACCATGCACGAACGGGTGGAAGTTCTCGGTTAATCGATCACACAAAAAGAAGCCGGCTGCCTATGATATAACTGGGATGCTAACGTAAGCAAAACAGCATGTTGAATTCCTCTGAAGCATGGTGCAAACACATGGAATATGGAGGTAGAACCGATGGACGCAAGTGCTGTCTATTTAACTGATACAACAAATCTTAGACGAAGTTCGTCAGTGTTATATAGCTTGGGATCCACAGCACGTTGTATTACATTGGGCATATAAGCGTGACAGTGGTGTAGCATCTATTGGCTACTTCTACCTGCAACGGACTACATGATGAAAAGCAACTACATGTAAAACAGACAACAACAGTAGCTACCACACAGATTCACAGCCACTTACTGCTTCAACCGAACTCAAACAAGTAAGTAACTAACAGCTGATACGCTGCCCACACGCCAAGACCAAAGAAACTGACGAAATGAAGCAAATATTGCGACAGGGTTTTGTCATTTTCCCTTCACCTCTTGGAAGCTGCTAGACAGTTACCGTGAACTGGAAGGTAAGGCGGGAGAGGGTCATTCTTCAAGGCTTTCACGTAATCTTCTTCCATTTCCGCGACAGTCGCATTTAGCGTGGCAAGAAGGTCATCAAGCTCTCGCTCTCGTCGCTGACCAAAGGCGGTAGCGACTCGCATTTTTGGGACGCGTTGTCCCGCGCGCTGAGCCATTATCTTACCTGTGCCAACAACTGGTACTTTACACGTCCAAATAGGACACTGACAGCGGCTATGATGCAGAAATATGAACACCACGCCGTTATGCAAAGAACCGATGAGAGCAAGTTAACCACACGGCCATCTGCAACATGCCACTGTTCAATACTGCAAGTCGTAAAACAAGACAGCCTTCTTCTGAATGCGCGGTGTTCTCAGCACAAGGCACAACCATCGCTAAACAAGCTGTTTCTGAATATGCGTTATCGTTGTTGTTGAAACGCACAAAATCTACGGGACTAGCCTTCCGTATGCTACTCACAAAGTCAACACAGGCATATTGACACAGTAACTTCGTTCTACAAGCATTTACGATTCATTGAGGCTGGCGCGCAACTAAGCCTGGAACAGGTCTACAATTAATTTATTTGGCGCCGCAATAACCATGAATTTAATGTTTTCTTCTCGAAAACCAATAACAATATTAGCGCCTGCTTACACTGTTTCTTCTCGCTGAAACAGTTCGGTCATTTGTCCCATAATAGTATTAAAACTCGCCGTAACTGTATTCGCTAGTCTATGTTTTCGGATATTATGACCAAACTGACTTAATTTTTTTCGGTCATTAAAATAAAAACTCGGTCTACGACCGAAAAAGCTAGCTCTTGCATACGAGACACAATCGTTGCCGGAAGTTTACACCTGGTGTGACTTATTAATATACTCCTTTTTCAGACCTACCAAGGTTGCGAGCAATTGCGAAACAAACACTCAGTTAAAAGTCAGAAGATTCAGCAGCGAAAGATGACGAACAGTTTGTAAGGCGTTTATCAGGCAGAATGATGATGGTATACAACAGCACTGTCGCTGCATTGTTTCAGAGCATTCCCACCAAACCAGCATATCACCTTTTCAGCAACTGCCCGCAACGTTTACTTCATCCCCGAAAATTCCGGAAAATTTCAGTCACCTTCGTCAACGACCGCCAAACGATAACATACTGTGCAAACCTACGAGCTAATTGCTAGCGTTCCTGACAAGACACTATTGACATGACGTTTTTAAGAGCCCAAACAGCTGCGATGCTACGTACATCGCGACAATCGTATACATGCCGTGAGTGAACACCCAGTGGTGCAGACTGTGACATCCAACTAGCGAAACAACAGCAAAATCATGACGTATCTCTAAAGCATACACTTGCAACACAAGTTAACTGCCGTTAGTTTTGGAGCTGTTTTCAAGTAGGAAAGGAATCAACTACGATGCTAGTTGTCGAATTAAAGTTGTTTCAAACCCGAAAATATAAAGAAACAAAAACTAACAAACACCACCATAGCTGCTAAAATAGGCTTGAGAATGCACATGACAAACACTTGTCTCATTCATTAGTTACATATACTACCAATCTGTTTTTTTTTCGGTCACAGACCAAAACGTTTTACCAAAAAAATTAAGTCATTTTGGTCAGAATATTTGAAAATATAGGCTAAAAAACACTTTTATGGCGAGTTTTAATGCAACTGTGAGACAAATGACTGAAATGTTTCAGCGAAAAAAAAACAGTTACCAATCAATTTCAACTTGAAGTTTTAAACCTAAGTTACAGCAAAGTCTACACAACTCCGCTGCACCAATCAGCCTAAGATCGTTTCAGGCAATTATTTATTGATCATACAATTGCACAAGTCTTCAGCTGCTTTTGACCTAAAAAACTGCATCCTGCTGTCAACAACCCGCAATAGATTCATTAGCCACTCCTGTTTTTCGTAACAGGGTAGCATGTGATCAACTCATATGTTGAAAAGGCAAGGATATCTTCAAACAATGGAAAGACAGCACAAGTATTATTTGCAAAGATGTATGCTATCGTTGCATATTTCTTTTAAGAGTCATTTTTACATGGTGTGTGTCAAAGACAAAAAGTCAAAAGATTTATATGGACAATGCAGCTATTACAAAAATCATGTAAGCTGAACCAAGAGTTCACACCATGTAAAATCATAGGAATACAACAGCCTTCTTCAAAACAACAACTGCTTTAAGCCTTGTGCAGGTAACAATGCTGAAGTCCATACAAGAGTACCTGGAACCACAGTCATCTGGTCTCAGTTATGTTGGTGAGAAGGGCAATTAGAATGCCGCAGACACATAATTAAGTGTTAACTATAATTGCAAAAATAAAGATAAAAATGAAACAAAGACAATAAAGTTAGGAGTAAGAAAAAGCAGCTTACCACCAGTTGTTTGGATATGCAAGCAAACAAACATTATACTTCTTTAGTTATGAAATTTACAGCAGGCCACATGCCAGCTGCAACTAAAATTCAAATAGTTGTCAAGAAGTTGAGTTTGGTCAACCAAGAAATGCATTGCTTATTAACTGGGCACTTGTTATGTTTCATTTCACACCAAAATCAATGGTAACAAGGAACTAGTTGCAGCTAAATTTTGGTGAACTGCTGGCATCATACATAAAGCAACTGTAAACTAGTATCTAGGTAATATTTTTGGAGTATGCACGTTGCCAACATTATCATATTTATAGCACAGTTAAGCCGTGTTTCAAAAATATGAACTTACTTGAAATTCAGAAGTTTATTATCTTTGTTATGTAGTGTGAGGTGCTTAGTCATTCATGCAAAAAAATACCTACATACACTACATGCACCTCGGACCCACTCAGCATTATCAATACCAGCCTATGTATCCTTACGTACTTGGTGTTTAAGGGACAGATGCTAGGCAATGTACCAATCCAGATCTAGCATCTACTGGATACCACCTTAATCCTTTTCTCATCCATGTTTATATATTTATATATGAAAACCATGAAGAGATATAACACATTAAACAATGAAAGCACTTTTTGAGCCACAGTTACAAGGTTTTTCATGGAACTGGCATAAAAATAGTGAACTCTCAAAAACTGCCTGGTATCCCGGCCAGTTTTTAGGAAACACACCTGGTACCAGAAGTGTTACTATTTGGCTAAACTACCTTGTAAAAAATAGCCATAAAAACATTCAAAGCAATAATCACCAAACCAGGGAGTGTCAGTGAGCATAAATAGAAATGTGGAGTTTTTCTACTTTTTTGTTAAAACTTTAACCATGGGATGCACCTTTCTTTTTCAACCTCATGGGTAATCGGCATGTTTTCTATTAAAACCAGCACATAACTCTTTCTATAAAATATGCACCCTACCATTTTCATTGTTTTGGTTGAGTTTTTTTCTTACTATAGAATTCACTTAATAAATCCAACCACATATTAAAACCAATTTGCCTTGAGACACAAGTTTTGCATTAAGAAATTACCCATCAAAAATCCAAAAGCCACTTCAAAACCCCATTTACTTTATACCTATTTTCATTGCAACTTGTTTTTTTTTCAGTCATTCGGTGGTCATTGACTAATTTTTTTGAAATGACTGAAAAAATTCAGTCAATTCAGTCATACTGCCTTTTTCCAGTCATAAAAAAATACCTTAAAATATAAAAGTGACAGACAATTTTTAGTTATTTTGGAGAAATGACTGAAATATCTTCGCAAAGAAAAACATGTTGTAGCTCCTCAGTTGGTGGGACATTGAATATGTGATGCACAATGAATGGGATGTGTGCTAAGAATAGAACCTATATGTAACTAGTGCGAACAAGCCATAATAAACAACAGAGGATCCCAATAGAATGGTCTCAGTGAATGACCTCTAATAATGCTTGTAAACCTGGTAAACAGTTGATTCTACTTGCTAATGGTGACCATGAGAGTAATCTCATCAGGTGATATCTGTTGCTGCCATAGTGTGAAGCTTTGTGCACTTGTTGCTCGGGCTCTATTATCTGAACAATGTCAAGCATTTTAATTTTGATGATGTTGTGAATAAATTGCTTTGGTGTAATACCATGCAATCTGTAGGGTGATTCGCAAATCTCTACATATCTAGTGTTTTGAAACTGTGACCATGACATAGTCAGTTGCTTGTTGTCACACAAGCACTTGTCATGTGTTCAAGACAAAACAATATAGTTGCTGAAAAGCTAGGGTTGTTGAACTGCTACAAAGCTTTGCCCTCAATCAACTTTCGAATGGGGTTCTCAAGGACCTCTAGGGGTTTCTAGTGAAAAATCTGGGGTCCTAAAATTAATGTCAAATTGTTTTGTTTCAATCTTAACATGTTGGCTGCTGGAGTACAAATATATTGTACGTTGAAATCAGCCTAAATTAAGCAGTTTTCATGTGTCTTAGCAACGACATAACTCCTCGGCCGATTGTGCTATAGAGCTGGTCAAACCCTCAAAAGACTTGGCAAGTCTTCAACGAAAAAAATATTTTGGGTTTTGTTTTTTTTGTGAGTGATGTCGTAAGTGAGGTAGGTTAGGGCCATTTCAGCTCATGTTACCTGGCCTAGGGCCCAACCGCTAGTCAGAAGAATTTCGCCAAAAAAATAACAAAATAATTAATCACCTAAGTAGATAATTTATTAATTTGCTGCTTTTAGGCCATAACTTTTGAACCCGAAACCTTAGAAAGTCAATCAAAGGCTCAAAAGACTCAAATTTTAGCCTAGTTTCTATTAAAAACATGAGCAAAACACTACCATGGTAGTCGAAACCTACTCCACTTATGACGTCAACAAAAAAAATACGAAACCCAAAACTAAATAACGGTTTTTCAGTGCAGAGTCGAAGACTTGTCGTATCTTTTGAGGATTTGAACAGTTCACTAGCTCATTCACCTGGTGAGTTATGGAGTTGCAAAGTGGCACAAAAATAACAGCTTAAGGCGTGATTTTGAAGTACAAGTATATCGTACACTAGCGCTAAAGGTTTTAAGAACCATTATGTAGAAGACTTCCATGCAGTAGAGTGTTAATTATTATTGTTTCTTTTCTCACTCATTTTTGTGGCACTGGGTACAAAATTTGCCAAGTAATAAATGCCTAAGGTTAAAATTATGATATGCACTTGCTTCCAAGTTCCCATGTAATTGAGAATGAATATCAAAAACATAGGAACTGCTGATTTCACTCACAAATTATCTCCATTTTACATAAGTGCTGTTGGCCCTGATCTAATAAGCTGTGCATTTTGCTGGAAAATCAGACTTAACACTTTTACGTCCAGTCTAAATCAAATGGTTCGTGCCAAGACAACCAGATTGCACATGGTTTTTCATGGGAATATCTCCAGTCCGGTAAGCGCTACAGACCCAGTAAAAGCTCAAAAGACTCGGCAAGTTTTGTAGTTTGCAATGAAAAAAAATTTCTTGGCTGGCAGGTGCGGATTTTTTGTTAGTGACGTCATAAGTTGATTATTTCTAGGCCACCTTAGCCCACTTCACCTGGCCCTGGGCCCAAACCATTAGATGGTAGTATTTTGCTGAATATTTTATTGGAAACTGTTCTACAATCCGAGTCTTTTGGTACTTTGGATGACCTCCTTCGGTTTCTGGTTCAAAAGTTATGATCTAGTAATAAAAATATTTGAATAATTAGTTGATTAGATAATCAATTAACACTTTGAGAGTCGGTCTACGATATATTTGTACTTCGATTTCGGCCTAAAAAACAGCAATTTTTGGTTGCCTTACCAACGCCCTAGCTCTTCTGCCAATTGCGCTAGAGAGCTGTTCAAGAGCTCAAACGGATCGGCCAGTCTAGTAGATTGCACTCGAAAAAAATTTTTGGTTGTCCTCCACTTATGACGTCACTCACAAAAAAAACGCATTCCCCAAGCAAAAATTTTTTTGAGTGCAATCTACTAGTCTGGCCGATCCGTTTGAGCCGTTGAACAGCTCTCTAGCGCAATCGGCACAGGAGCCAGGGCGTTGGTAAGGCAACCGAAAACTGCTGTTTTTTTTTGCGAAAATCGCTGATACCACCCGGGTGCCAAAAAGTTAATTTATTTATTTTAGATCATAACTTTTGAACCAGAAATGCTAGAAAGTCGATCAAAGGCTCAAAAGACTCGGACTCGAGCATAGTTTCCAATGAAAACTTTAAGGTAATCCTTTGGCCTAGCGGTCAGGCCCTAGGCCAGGTAACATGAGCCAAAATAGCCCAAAAACTACTTTACTTATGAAGTCACTCACAAAAAATCCACAACCCCAACCAAAAAAATTTGTTTCAAGTGCAGACTAGAAGACTTGTCGAATCGTTTCAGGGTTTGAACAGCTCTCTAGCACAATCAGCAGAGGAGCTATGGTGTTGGTAAGGCAACCGACAACTGCTGGTTTTCAGGCCATTTTAAAGTACAAATATATCGTACCCTGGTTTTCAAGGTGTTAAAAAAAGCCTTATATATTACTACGTTGCTAAGGTTGCAAATTATCTGTCATCTCATCTTTTTTCCTAAATGTTTTATCAGTCAGTAGCACATCTGACTTTCAGCAATCATTTTCAACACTGAATAAGAAAAAATTGATATTTACACAAAACATTTATGATATATACTACAGAAGTGATGGAAATTTGCCACATCTGCAAAAAAAACGCATTATGTTTACTACTAACCAAAATTATTGATTTATGATGGGAACTTACATGGTTAAATCAAAGTAATGAAAATATTTTTTTAAAACTACTTCATCTCAACACCATTGGCACCAGTGCACGAAAATTTTCATGTTTATACTCAGATGCCCTCATTATAGCTTTCAGTATATAAACTTTTTGTAACACTGACATTTGCACTTATACGACAATGATCAAAATAGGCTTGTGCTCAGCAGTTGACAAAAGCCAATAGCAAACATGTTAATAAAATAATGTAGATAATCAAAGAACAACACGCAATGTACAAACAACAGTACATATATATAGTTAATGCCTATATCTGTAACTGGTAGGGTTTCAACAGCAGTTCAATGTACCAAGTTAGGGTAGCAGCTCTTTCTGAGACAAGGAAATAATTTTCAAGTTAGGGTGTATGTCTGCCACATTAACAGTCATACCAAGAACCGTTGATTGAAGAAACATGGAAAGAAACAAGAAAATTTTTACTGAAAACAGCCACATCAGTGTTGGTAACAACATATCAAACTTATGTGTTGATTATTAACTACAAAAAGCATGGATGGAAACAATGGCACTTCACACAATATTATTTTGTACCTGCAGTGTATACTATGGTAGACCAGAAAAATAGCAGTACACTATGTAAAATTTGGGGACACCATAGTATATTTATCGTTCTACATCAGCACAATTTTCATCTCATTAGCCTTTTCTCCAAAGAACTTTTCCTGCAACCAACAATCACCATCCTAAACATTATCAAACAGGTAAAATAACCGGAACAGAGATAAACATGAACACAAACAATTAAAAGGGGCTACATTTGGAACCAAATTAACCTTATTACACACAAATTTCAAGCAAATTATATAAAATCAAGCTTCAATTTGCCTAACAATCATGATTGCCAAACTGATCACCCTGCTACATAGGATACTTTGATTACTGAAACTTTTAATTGCCACAAGCATAATATCATGTTGGTATATGCACAGCACATTGATTTCACATCTAGTACCTACTTACAAATTTAATATTCTTAAAACAAAAAGCCTACAACGCACGTTTGTAGTGCCAAGCTCGAATATGGACACGATTTTCTGGATGATTTTTCAAACTAGTGACTCTTTGCACATGTTATCATCGAGTTTTGAGTATTTTGAACAGGCGTAGATGAACCCAGTTTCAAATGAAGTTAAAACCACATTCCCCGTACAAATGAAAAACCAAATATATAATGGCCATGCATATATCACATACTGTACTAAATAGTTCTGGTTGAACTGAGCAATTGAATAGACTCTCAGCTGGCTATATCCAAGTGTCTATATAGACAGCAGGTGTTTCTTTCTCAACACCTTGACCGTGCAAATTTCACTTCGAAAAGTATAATTTGAAAAACCCAATTTTGAAGAATTACCCAAAAAGATATTTATCCAAATATTGTTTTTTTGGCGTTAACTTGTGAACCAGAAGTGTTAGAAAGTCAACCAAAGGCTCACAAGACTCAAATTTCAGCTTTGTTTCTAATGAAAACTTGAGCGAAATACTTCCTACTTGTGGTAAGGGCTCAGGGCCCGATAACCTTCGCCAAAAACAGCCTAAACCTACCCTACTTACGACATCACCCATAAAAAAACGAAACCCATAACCTAAATTTTTTTTTCATTGCAGACTAGAAGACTCGCCAAGTTTTTTTGGGTTTGAACAGCTCTCTACCACAATCGACGGTCAAATTGTGGAGTTGCAAAGTGGTGCAAAAACAGCAGCTCAATGCATGATTTCACAGTACGATATACTCGTACACCTGCTCCCAGGGGCGCATCTAGGAGGTCTGTTTGGCTGTCATGACAGACCCCTTTGAACCGCAGGTACTAAGCATTAAAACCGATAAAATATTAAACGCTGTCACTGCAGGTC
>JGI24021J15306_10006199_pt1 | contig 14344 bp, 8 predicted proteins | sample Ectturendosymbi1_FD_15306 | JGI IMG/M metagenome (IMG submission 15306) | reverse complement strand
ATCCGGCCCGCGGGCCGTAGGTTGCCGACCCATGGCTTAAAACGACATTTACTGGGCAAAAAAAATTATGGGGCACTGCCAGCTGTATAAGAACTCGAAGAGATAAAGAAACTCATCTGCCAGTGCCACCTTTGGAGGTGCGTCCTGTTACAAAGCACTATTGATTGTTGACGTAATTGATTGTTGCAAAACAAAATAAGTTATTTTTTTTGATGTAACATCGAGAATTTGTGGGTTCAACACAGAAAAATCAATGATACATGAATTGGTCAGAATCAATCTTTCATAAATACTCTAGCACCAAGGTTTTTTTTTGATAGCCAGGTTAATGGGAGCCTTAGCCTTCTGATGCTACTAATCATGCACGAGCTCCTTTGGGAACTTAATGTTTTCCCTTATGAAAAAAATCATGATCTTGAAAGTCTTCAACTTGAACTCAACCGTCAAATTCGAGTGCCGTCGAAATGAAGGTGTAAACTGCTCGGCCCATCTCAAGAGCGTTCTGTCAGTGTTTCGGTAACTTTTTGACCGTACGATAGCGTATCTCTGCTTTGTGATTCAAGCTTTTCTCTGTGTCCCTTGTGGTGTAAGAAAAGAACATTTCGTGCATGCATGAAGATGGCGCGTTTTGCTAATCAGAGTTTCGCGATTCGAGAATGTAGTGTTTCTTAACGTTGACACCCACATTTCAACCTTTGCTTATAAAATATTAATAAAAGTAATTTAGATTTCAGGGCTGACTGAGAACTCGACCCACATGGTCTAAATTCCACAAGACAACCCTTTGTGATTCAAACATCTTAGAAGTTAATCAATAATTTGCTAAACCTGGAGTTTCTGATGCTTTTATATTTTCATCAATGACCAACATGAAATTAATTTCTGCTCTTTGGTGGATGTTGTTTGAATTCGTGTTACTTCGTGATTTGAGTCACAAAAATGCATGAATAAGCCATTACTACAAACACTCTGTTAAATTCAAATCTCAACGGTATTTCACAGATTTCTTTGCACACGCTGTTGCAAGTACGATTTGTAACTGCAGTCATTAGCTGCGGTACCTAGCCAGAGAGATCCAAGCTTTATTGCAGATTATAGAATTTGCACAAACAGCATAACGGTTGCACACCTTTGCCTTTTCATGATTAGGAAAAGGTGACGCATAGGCACAGATCATTTTCATCCGAACAGATCTGTTTAGTTTGATCAGCATTGAGTCGTTCTGGATCATCGCTGTTGTGCGTCAGTTTGCTGGTAATTGAAAAATCTGCGCTGTAAATGGCAGGCTGCTCATGTTTTCGTCCTGACTGGTAAAATATAGTTTTTTTGATAAAAACGTGACCAGGAAGTTTTCGTTTCCTTCAGGGCAGCCACGTCAAGGTGAACTTTGTTTCCATTCCCTGTGTAGCAGAGCCACGTCATGCAGAGAGACTAACGCTTCGAACGAAGAAGTTACCGTTTTTAAGGGATATACAGTAGTTAACATCCGAAATGTGTGAAAAGGAGCATTGCTTCCAAATAAGTGTGTTTCTGTGGCTGTTGCCGTAACACGGAGCATTTTTCTGTGTGGTGTACAAAGAGTAAAGCGTTTTATGAACGTTCGTTTCCATTGCAACGTCAGCGACTTGAAAAGGTGGAGCAAAACGTCGACGTTGTCCCCTGGAAAAATTACTGCCGACGCCTGTGGTCACGTTTCTCATAAAATAATTAGTAAGAACTGATAGTTCAACAAACTGCCAGCATTGCAAAGAGCTTGTAGAGTACTTGTACTTAATCAAAACTTTAATATGACATCAACCAAGCAGCTAAATGCTTTTCATTATAGCTTTCGTGTGAAGTAAGTATGGGGCGCCGTTTGTGAAGAAACGAAATTCGTGTTATGTCGGACATTTTGCCCGCCAACTGCTAAAGCGGTCACATTTAGTTCACAGAGCACTTTATCAAATAGATATAGCATGCCAAGCGTTACATCGTACAGATTTAAGCCAGAAAGTACTATAATAATCGGACAGAAGTAGGCTCAAAAGTCTTCGTATTTAGCACTTAGCAGTCATACTAAATAGCGCTGAAATGTGAAGGCCCAGCCGTTGCTTGCCGGGCACGCGTAAGTGTTATGTCTAGTTAACTGCTTCGTCTGCAGTTTGTGAATCATATCTTTCCGAAATGACGCTCAGTGAAGGATTTTTGCCAGATTGAGCAGTTAGTCTGTTGAATTTGTCTGATGTAAAACGAAATTTATTGTTTTACGCACGATGCCCCACAATTATTGCTAAAAGCACACTGCACAGCACACAAAGGCAAGCCAGGACGTTAATTTATTAAGTTACGCGATAAAAATGAAAGTTGATCGTCACGGATAGGTTAGCCGCTCATCGTCGGCCCTCCATGCTGCGCCGCTCAATCTGCAACAACACGATCACAAAACCAACTTGGCTTATCCTTAGTTTATACGAAATACATTCAAAGGTACCGGTGGTGTAGGAGGCGGGGGTGCAAGCGCGCCCCCAAAAGTTTTGATTTGGTGAAAATCCGGGCAAAATCTGTGAAAACCTTCGCAAAATCCCTGAAAATCTGGGCAAACTCTTTAAAAATACGAGCAAAAATGGCCCCCAACGTCTTTTGATTTAAAAAAATGGCGCCCAACGTGCTTTAATTTGAGATGGCGCCCAATACGGTCTTTATGAGAAAATATTCGCACTAAAAGTGCCCAAAATTTTTTCTGGCAAGTTAGGGGAAATTCGGGCAAAAATCCGTCGCACCCCCAAAAATTGCCTGCTCCTACACATATGCAAGGTACAAGTTGGGAACACTGTTCTTGAATTTGCGATCACAAGGACCGTTCACAATTTCCCTTCATTAGATACGCCGATCATTTTAATTGGCATCCACCTAGAAGTGATTCAGATAAGACAACGTCAGACGCAGTAGCGTAACCACTACAATGTTTTGGCTGTAAGCGAGCAATAGTATTTTGTTTGGGACACCCCCTCTCAGAGCACAAAACGACAAGATATGCTAACAATCTGGGGGACATGGGCCCTCTCGGCTCCCCCTAGCAACGCCTATGGTCAGAAGCTCAAGTTATTTTGCAGGTCAGTTGCCTAAACGAGAGAAACCCATTCTTATCGGAAAATAACCTTGTTTCACACCTTTTTCTACCAGCGTTTGTGTGCCTCAATTTTCACGACACACCGAATTGCTGATTTTTCTAATTTTGTGTTGTTTTACTCATCGAATGTGTCGATATGGTTTTGTTCGACGCACAGAAGTTATTTTTGGATCAAGTGAATTTCGTTTCTACGTTTATCATGGGGCAGGGTCGATATTTTCGGGGGGGGACAATTGAACGATTGCCCCTCCTCTGGTTGCGGGCCTGTCGTGGGGTGCAGAGTATTTGCTTTACAATGGCAATTAGGAACATGCATAACTTGTGGATAAAACGTAGTGAGCAAATAACCCTAACAAGCTAATTTTATATTTGTTCAAGTTTATCACAAAGCTGCAAGCAAACCAACAAGGGTGTAACACTAACGTACAAACCCAGTGCGCCAGTGTGCACACCCACCTGAGTTATCTTTTACTTTTTTTTCTCTGTTAGCTGTTTACCTCAAAGTTTGATGTTAGAATGTCTTCATTTCTCTTCCACTACTGGATCCCTGTATTATGATGGGTGAATGACATTACAGTAGGGTGCTGTTAAAGTGTTTTTCCCCTACCGTTGTTGGTTGTGTGCAAACACCTATTCTGTAACGCGCTATGCCTAACCATTTTTTGTGCTCTTGTGTTGTTCAACTGTGCCCGTGACGTGGACCACGAGTCTGCAATAAATGAATTATCACTATTATTAACACAAGACGCAAATGTAAAAAAAAGAAACGGAACATTGACAGTGTAATATTACTGAAAAGCATGTGGTGCAATTTCTATTATCTATACTTTTTTTGCAGCGTGCTCTTCAATTCAGGTCAATCATGTCTTTTTCGTTTTTATCAAGCAGCTCATTAAGGCGAAGCTGACAGAAACAATGTCAGTCACTAAACAACACACCTTTCACAAAATTTCCTTGAGGTTTGCCTGCCTCCCATTTTCGAAATATGACACTGCGAGCTTGCCTCCTCTGAGCAGCCTCTTGTAGCTCTGGCTTCAATGCATTACGGACGGCTTGAGCACAAATTTGGGAATAACGAATGTACCTGAAAAACAACCAGATAACTTAGCAAAACTGTTTCCCGATTTTCATGGGTGGCACAACACATGAACTTACGTGAGTCCAGCTTGCCGCCAGGGAGCAACCATTGTGACCAACTTTGCAATTTTACACACCAACAACCTGCAAACACAAATTGAACACGCATGGTGATAAAAGCAAGGGCATCATAAATGGCAGAAAGCCTAGTATTTCTTTCACGTGTAACACTTGAACATTCTAACGGAAAAGTTTGAGGGTCTTAAATGTAAAACTTATATCAGTGTCATATCATGGAAATTTATACTCAGGGCTCTTTGAGTATTGACAAACCAAGGGGCAGGAAGATAAAAAAGTAACTAGGCATCATTCAATACAGACTGAGCTCAGAAGCACAAATAGTATGCATGATCATATTAGTCAAACAGCTGGGCAAACTAATGGAACAAACAATTACAAGTCAGCCTCAAATGCATTTGTTGCTTACAAACAGGTTAGTTAAAATCAACAGGCAGAGGTATTTCAAAACTCCACATTTTACATGGGAATGTGAGCAATAATTTATACCACTGCAAAATTAAAACGGTAATGCAAAATATGCTTAAAAAGATATATCCCTTAGGGGACAGGAGTTGTAACTCACAAACTGGAGCTACATTTAAATCTTAGACAGTACTGAAAAGAGTACTGCCAAAAACTACATGTTGGAAAAATTGATACTTCACAAGAAATATGATTAATACATTGTAATCATTTGAAACAACACTGATCTCGGCAAAAAACAACTTGGGCTTCACTCCTCTTTCTTGATTCTACAGGGCCAAATATCTACACATTATAATTTTTTTGTTCTTCATTTTGAGGCTCCATTACTGCCACTCCACAAAGAGCAACCATCTGAAAATCGCAGAATAGGTTCATACACGTACCATACGCCCTCCTGCCAAGTGGAAGTATCAAGAGGAAAATAGTAATTAAAATTCTTCCTCAACCTACTAGCTGAAACCAACAAAAAAGAATACAAAAAAACTCACTTATCTCAAAAATTACAAATGCAAAAGTCTATACATATACATTTGTTTTTTTTAGAAAGTACATTAACAACACCATTTAAAAACGTCTTGGTTGAATTTTACCACAAACGGTTTGTGAGTTATGCTCAAAAAAGGTGATGAGTGAGTCACTATATTGGCTCAGCTGAATTCAACAGAATGAAAGATCTCCTCCCAAGTTCATTTCTTTGGTTAGTTTGGGCTGCTAGTGTTACAAACCAAAAAGTAGTTTGAAAATGCATGCAGATAAGCCATAAGCATGCTACCAAATGATAAAAACTACCAGAAACTTCCTGAAAGAAACAAGAAAAGACAGGAAGGTGCATTTTTCTCAAAAACTTGACACGCAAAGGAATACATATTTTTTTTGATAGAAAGTACATCACTATTCACCTCTCCATCACAAATGTTTTGTGTGTTAAAAGATCAGTCAAGCGTTGTATTTCATAAATAGTCTTTTTGGAATTGAGCAGTTGACGGTGTTGTTTGCTGCGCAAGATGTCCTATATTGATTTTGAGTAATTCACTATTACGTTGTAGAATCATCGGAGCAATTGCAATTCAGCCGTTCTTCTCTGCAGTTATTTCCCAAGTATATTTATAACACCATCATCTTGATAGACAGCGCTCCATAGACGCAGTTGTGAAGCTAATTGTCAGCATCAATTTTATAAGTGTATGTATATCTGGATAAACACCTTGCATTACTGTATGGCTGACGTTGCTAAATATTCGACAAGCTAAGTATCTTTTCAGCAACATGTTTGTAGGAACAAACAACAATTGTGATGTAATACATAAATGCTCTATTTCATTTGAATAAGAGCTGATGATGCCCACTTCGAAGGTGAAATTTATACTCTGTGAGATCTTTAGTGTCTAATTCTTTGCTGGAAAAGGATTTCTTTCAATAGACAGTGACCAAAAACAATGATAACTTGGAAATCTTTCCTTTTACAATGAAATCAATACCACTATCTATTCTAAATAGTTAGCTGCTAGATTACTAGCCCTGCTAGCCAAGTTTGATTGGGTTTTAGGTAGAGCTCAATCGACAAGGCTTTTTTGGGCTGCAACCGACGTTTTTGTTTTTCGTTGCCAGTAACAGATGTTGATGTTGATATTTTGGAACACTCAAACCACAGTTGAAAGACAATGCTTCAGTGCGATGAAGAAGCACATAACATGGAATTCTGCGCAAACCTGGGTCACTAAGATAATCAATCACAGAGTTGCCAACCTGTCGTCACCAAAATTGCCAGACCTTGTCGCAAAAAAATCCAGATACTAGTTTTAAGGCATATACACTTGAAACATGCATAACCAAACACAAAATAGACATTAAAACTCATCAGAAACATTGATACAATACAATTACACTCTTGAGAAGCATTTTCTTTTCCCTTAATTACACTGTCGTACCTTTGTTCTTATCAATAACGTTGATCATTTTTAGGGCAACAGTAATTTCTTTGCAACACTCTGTGCATCCTGCATGATTATAGATGCTTTTCAGAAGATGTTTGTAATGAAGATGCAGCTCAGACCATGTTTTTCCACAGCCAAGCCTTTTTGACTGAAAAAAAGCCAGGTTGTGTCTGGCTTTTTTGATTTCCAAAAAAAGCCAAATGTGTTCAAAAAAAGACAGATTAACACTTTGGCATCTAGCCAGTATCAGAGATTTTCACAAAAAAACAACCGGATGGCACATGGCTTTGCACGTGTGTAACTCGGGCGCCAAAAGTGGTAGAGAGCTGTTCAAAGTCTCAAAAGATGCGGCAAAACTTCTAGTCTGCACTCAAAAAAAAATTTTAGTTGGGGGTTACGGATTTTTTGTGAGTGACGTCATCAGTGGTGGACTTTTAGGCTACCTTGGCCAACTTCAGCTGGCCCTGGGCTCAAACCATTAGATGGTAGTATTTCGCTAAAGTTTTTATTGGAAACTAGGCTACAATCCGAGCCTTTTGATACTTTGGATGACCTGCTGGGGTTTCGGGTTCAAAAGTTATGATCTAAAGTATTAAAAATATTTTTTGATCCAGAAACGCTAGAAAGTCGATCAAAGACTCAAAAGACTTGGCTCGTGCCTAGTTTCCAATAAAAACTTCAGCGAAATACTTTGGCCTAGCGGTTGGACACTAGGCCAGGTAACATGAGCCAAAATAGCCCAAAAACTACTTCACTTATGATGTCACTCAAAAAATCCGCAACCCCCAACCAAAAAAATTTTTTTCGAGTGCCGACTAGAAGACTGGCTGATCTATTTGAGCCATTCAACAGCTCTCTAGCACAATCAGTGGAGGAGCTATGGCATTGGTAAGGCAACCGAAAACTGCTGGTTTTAGGCCGAAATCTAGGTACGATGTATTCGTACCCCAGCTCTCAAAGTGTTGAAGCCAGATTTTCAAAATCTGGCTTCAAAAAAGCCAAATTGGCAACTCTGGTCAATCACCATGGCACATAAGCTACCCTGATTTGTTCGCTTGCAGGCAGCCATATGTTTACCGCACAAAAACCTAAGAGCGAATGTTACGTCACAGACCAGTTTATTGGGATGATTGCGGAGTGGTCTGAATATTGCTACTACTTGCTACAGTCTGAGGGCTGCGCGTCATAAGGAAGAGTTCAGAGAATTTGCATTAATTAATCAGAGACAAAGTAGCAACGTGGGTTTCTGAACACAATGCAGAAAACTAGCGTAACGGCTTTTATGAGCAAATATTGCCAATGTATATCGGCGAAGTTTTGCCTGTATGATACTTTGGCAACATCACAAAATTCATCAGTTGATTTCTAGTCTCAAGAGAAAATGTGGTTTTATGCTAAAAAGTTATTTAACAGGCTGTTTTCCCTGGCAGACCCCTTTTTTTCAGGCTAGATGCACCACTGGTTTTGACACATTTGTTTTTTGAAGGTAAGAATTAGCCCCTTGCGTGTTGCACAAACCTTCATAAACCAAAACTTGCAAAAATATTTCGTCATTTTACATGCCATCAGGAAATATAGGTAAACTTTCTGGCATCAGTGGTGACTTGCTAATATAAATAGTTCCGTGAATAAAATGTCATAGGAGATACAAACACAACGGATATTGAATGTTTTGTATTATCAGGTGATATTAGGCTACATGTTTAAATATCAGTGCAAATTAAAGATGTTTTGACTGATGTGTCACCAAAATTTCCACCTAGGCACAAGTAGATGGCTTACATGTAAAACTAATTAAACCTGTGTGAAATTTTACATGTCAGTAACCTTGCACATATGATAACGCATGCTGTAAAGGTTAGTGTACGATTGCTACGGATGGATTTCACAGTGTGCAGCATGATTCATTTTTCACATAGCATGGCCAACTTCATGAGGGGCATGCACAGCAACAGCCACAATCAGGAAATCTGCACATCAGTACACATTCTTTCCAACTCCATACAACACTTTGTTCACTAGCCTGCACAGCAGATGTTGACCAAAGCATCGCACCCCAAAGACTTCCATGCATGTAAACGAACTGTACAATGATGTCAGAACCGATTGTCTCATTTTTGCAGACCGTCACTTGACAGGCAAACATAGTATAAGGGTTAGTGATTTCAGTCTACATGTCAATTTTACAGAATACTTGACATAGACACTGTGACCTCACCGTAGCTACGACTTATAGAACTTAAATTGCTTTTAACTTAAGTGATTTAAATCAATCAACCCTGGTTTGGACTCTTTCATTGCAAGCTGTCAAAATTCAATCTAATTGAAGTTTAACCCACATTTCTTGGCTGTCTATGAAGATGCATTAAGTGAACCTCCATCTATTTGTTCATCATTTCAGCTTTTATGATTATGCGAATTGTACGACAACAGTGTTTATTTGAATGAATTCCATTGTCTACAACACTTTGCAAAACATGAGCATTTGGCTTAATGTTCAGCGAACTTTATTGGCAACTAAATCACATCAGTTTTTCAAGAAAATATAACTTCAAAAACAACCATTATGTAGTAATTACTTGGCTGGACAAAGAAAGTTATCAGTCACTAGTGTTTCCAATTCAGGGCAAAATTTTAAAACCCGGGCTTCAGGTAGCTGAGAAAAGAAATCCACGAAAACCCGTTTTTTTGGTTTTGAAATGAATGCGATTTTGAGCGATAAAACTCAATATCATTGTGAAATTAATACTGTTTGTCCCTGCGCAATTCATTAGTGAATTATTAATTAAGTTAAGTACAGTTTTTCAATTATGTTTATAATACTGACGCATGACAATCAAAACACACTTTAATCATTCAGGCTATTTGAGTTTTGTGACAAATAGTCCCGTGGCTAACAATCAATGCCCTTTCTGGTTAAATTGATTTGAGATGATTTGGGCTTGATTGTAAGTAAGGCATGGTACAGTTTTTCAGGTTATTTGAACTCTTTTTGTAGCCTCAAAAAGACTCACATTCTTTTTCACAATTTGTGATCGGATCTTTTCCTGTGCCGGAATAGTTTTGTGGTCTTCATCCTCATGGATTACATACTTGGATTCTGTGCTTTAATTTCAAATGGTTGTTCATACTTTCAGTGTTTGGACCACCTCCTTTGGTATAACGGAGCACAAATTGCACTTTGGTGTTGGTTGAGCCTTGTTGTATAAGCAATGACTCTAAGCTTCTGATTTTCTTTGATTAGAAATGTCTTTAAACTGAATGTGTATGATTAAAAATCTATCTAAAGTCGCTTCTGAAGGAAAGCCAAATATTTTGTAGAAAGGCATTGCAAACTGAAAAGGGACATATCAATTTTGCAAAGAATCACAGCTTGTATATGAACTAACACATAACAGCTTATAAATGAACCAACTAGTAACTACCGAACTATGGCATACCTTTGAAAAACTACCTCACGTGGTAGTTATTTAAATAGGTTAGCGAAAAGACTAAAGTTTGCTTGACACCTATTATGTGCAAAATGCCGTCATGATCCATGTGAATAGGTCAATTGAACGTAAATATAAACGGACTACCAACGAACGTATGATGGTCACCAAGCAAAACCCTCGTGCCTCATGATAATAGTTGAAAGTTCAAAATTGCTAATTTGGCCGTTACACGCGCCAATCTGCAACTTCAGTATTATCAGAATTACTAATATTTGAATGCAATAACAACTCCAGGATTTTTAAAATACCTGGGTTTGGTGGTTAAACAAACCTGGGTTTCGGGTAGTAGAAAATAGCCAAAAAAAACGGGTTTCGGGTTTGGGAAAACCCAGGTTGGAAACACTAGTTATCACAGTGAAATGTAAAAATGGCTATCAATACGAGCTTGAAATTCATGTGACATGTTTGTCAAAATTATCAGTTGAATCAAAGACATAACATAGGTTTTATGCTTGTACTTTTTAACACTTTAGGCACCAGATGTTCTGCATAGGGTACTGAACTACATTTGATGAGAAATGAGTTTTTGACAGTGCTGCCACCAAGGGTATGACCTATCAGCAATGCAGCCATTACAAACCCAGAGTTTAAATCAATAACCAGATCTTTTGAACATATCACCACTTATCCAGTTTTAAAATCAATTGTTTAGGAATAATGTAAATTCTAGTTTTGTACTTGCCGCAGCTTATGTTTTCATTTATTCATTTTAGTGTTAAGCTTGTTTGCTTTCTTTACTCTTGCTTTGACTGACCTTTTACCCATAAGCATTCTTTGCAGATTTTACAACTGAGGAAGGGGAACACAATGTGAAATAGATTTTCTATTCTAAAAATTTTGCAAATAGATTTAACTTAGTCACCTTGGTGGAGACTAGTTACTTGGGTACTAGACTGTACAGTTTTTCATGCTTTCACAAATTACTTAATACACACTGTAATTAAAGTGTAAAATGCACTTTAGTTATGTAATCTGCTTTTCCCCTTCACTGTCTACACACATGCATCTATGAAATCTATTAAAATAAGCTCTGTGCTTATTACAGACCCATTACATATAGATGTAACCCAGTATTGACATTGTTAACCAAACATGAATATCAATACCAATTAAAATTTAAGATGTTTTTGACGAGTAGGCTGAGTGTTTTTTAAAGGGTTTCGAGGGACTGAAATGCTCCTACATTTTTCAATGTGTATCAAAACACAGCAGAACCTCACTGCATTACCATCACCAAATTACATTAAGTAAAACTTCACTTTATGAATATCTTGGTATTCAGATGAAATACCTATGGTCTTTAAAAATGTCTTATAAGAGTCACAAAGGTAAACCTTAAAAAGACCTGAGTAGGCCTACTTGAACATTACAATCAAGAATTTGATGTTGTGACAGCAAAAACATATAATTATCTTTGTACTACTTTCTCAGTTCTTCATAAACTTCAGGAATTGCCTTGGCTTCCTAGTCAAATGGAAAATCACTGCATGCAAGAAATTTTTTTAGGAACTGCAAATTAAAATCACTCTATAAGATGTTGTTTAAAAACTTATGTGTGCAGGAAGGCTTAAACTAAGGATGTCAACAATACTAAATTGAATTAGTTTGTTAAAAAGGATGCTTTAATTAAGTCATAGCTTAGTTTACTGTAGCTACTACATCATGACAGTTTACATTACATGAAAAACAAAATATCCTTTGTAAACGAGAAGTATTTAGATCTAGAAAAAAAGGTAAAGTTTCACAGAATGTCACGACGTATGTGATCTAGCCACTTGTTTCACAAATATAACTAGTATCATATCATTGACACTGTACATCATGACAGTTTTGTTTTGTTGACTTAGCTGTTCAAAGTGCTTTAAGTAAATCTAGTTCAACTTGACTGCATAATGAATCTTGTTATGCTTATGATCTTTAGACTTTTAAGCATTGTAGTAGTTCCCCTACAATAGCCCTTATTTACAAATTGCAATACATGAAATTTTGCTTCATTTTTGTTAGCCTGACATATTTATGAGTTGCCAAGCTATACTACTGTATAATCTACAGTTATGAACAATAAATTAATTAAAGATTCAATATTAGATCAGCTGTACATTTCCAGAATGACTTCACAACAGAAGCAGTGTCTAATATTTTGCCGCCAGTGTCAAAAGGTCTGCTGAGCTGTGGCTGTTTTGCCAACTTTATCTGGCTTTTTTTACTTAGCACTTGAGTTTATTTATGCCACTGGCAGTGTGGTGAACCTGAATAAGTTGAAAAAGTCTATTCCTGTTGTGCAAATGGTCATTAGTTTGGCTCTCACCATTGTGGCTTTGTCTTTGCTAGTTAGTAAAAGGAGAGACTCTTTTGATGGAAACAGTTTTCATGTAATTTTTCTAAAAAGTTTCAAAAACCAGACATGGCTTTCCAGCTTCAGTTAGGTTTAGGGTTTAGGATTTAGGTTAAGAGTTTTAGGTCACACCAATCCAAGCGCATCATCCTTGTCATGCGACCAATTAAACCAAGTTGGGTTCGGCCAATGGAAAAATTAGCTCCAACAGTGCTTTTGCCACTGACAGCAAAATAGACACTCCCTCCCTTTTATATTATGTTGTGATTAGGAAAAAGCCAATGGCGTTTTTCGCAGTAGGAAGGAAGGCTACTGCAGTTCTTCACTTATGGTTTTAAAAGTTTCTGCCACAAAATTTCCGACAATACAGGTGCCCTTTGTATTTACAACCCCAACATCACAAAGAAATAGCCAAGTGGATAACAAGTATTGCAAGACTACACTAGGTTGCACCAATTCACATAAAAACGCCTCCTTAAACTCCACAGTCCACGCACTTTTACTTGGTAGTACGTTTACGTACCGCACAAATGTGCACAACACATTGTTTCCATACACGAAAGTAGCGATTTTTTTGAAAAGCTATATATAAAACAGTTCTTGTCCAACTTGCAGCGAACAAACATTGCTAAGAGGAATTTGAGGGCAAAACAAGCGAAGCAGTTTCACCAGGTTTAACAGTGCATGGATTCAGTGACCTCAAGCAATGCCCACACGGACTTTTCTTGAGCAGAATTGGTTGCCATTGCCACTTGCGGCGCCAGGTGACCACCAGGCAGAGATCAAAAGGTTAAAGCTACCATAAGTTCAGTAGTGGCCGGAGTCACTTTTTCAGACACCGACTCCGCTCCCATTCCAAAATTTTTGAATCCGGGTCCGGAAAATTTTCAAAAATGAGAATCCGACTCCTGTTCAGACTTCGGCTACGATCATCGATCCAACCGTGATTTACCCATGTTTTCACCGAAGAAATGACCGCACAGACTCCTGCTACTGCCTAAATGGAAAACTGACTCCGGATCCGGGTCCGGTTTTTCATAATTTTTTGACTACGGATCCGGGTCCGAAACAAAAACGCAAAATCCTGCCGGAGTCGACCCCGGCAGTCGGTATCCGGTCCCACCTCTGCAGAAGTTATCTTTTGTGTTCACTTCGATAGATGTTGACGTAGTTGCCCATTTTCATACCGAATCTGCTTCGGCTCCTAACGATTTTGTTACTTCACTACAACCAATTACGAAAATATTGAAGTACAAGTCCGTGCAGACTCCACAAAGTTCTAAATTCTGCAATAACATACATATGCATCTTGTTTGACAGTCTTGCTTAATGTAGGTCCAACATGCACAACTGTTTTCAGTTGAAAAAGAATTCCTTCTGTTGACGTGTCTCTCCCTCTGTAACACACAAGCACGAGCTGTGAATCTGATTCACACTGTTCTATGCGACGATGAAGGAGTTACTCAGGCTCGCTGCTGTTAGAGACACGAAACAGGCAGGAGAGTTGAGAGGTGAAACTGTACACTTTATTGCGTTGAGTTCTGCACTGGTTTTTATGACACAAAACGGCAACATCTATCGACCATTAACACAGACAGCGACTTGTCTTTTACGACTATATAGCAGCAAACATATCGCAGTAAACAGTTAATGGATCAGGCAGACGACAACTCGCTAACGGCACTACTGACGAAAAAAAGATCAAGGAAGGTTCTGCGAGATCGTAAATATATGCACAGAAAGGCGAGAAGAAAAACGCATTCGACGTACGGCGTGAATATTGAGTCACGTGTTACGTAAAACGCTGTGTGAACATGTGAACGGTTTGTGCCCAACCGGATGGCTCAAT
>JGI24021J15306_10006197_pt1 | contig 14345 bp, 9 predicted proteins | sample Ectturendosymbi1_FD_15306 | JGI IMG/M metagenome (IMG submission 15306) | reverse complement strand
CAATCGTGTCAGCTAAAACCAAAAGCAAACCCAAAACTTTCCAGACACAGGAAAATGCAATGCTCTCAGAGATTGACAGTTTTGACAAAATTTTTATGGCATTGTGAATAAAGAAATTAGTAGCCAACTCCTTGTAAACATCTACAGAGGGGTTTGAGAAGCGGGAACTAGTAACTTACTTTGAGTTCAAGTTTCGAAAGATCGTCTTTTAAATTTCCAACCCTGTTTATATTCAATAGTATCAAATATCGATGCATGATCAGCGGTATAGTGCTGCCGGAGCTCATCTCCGCCACCTCTACCAGTGTATTAGTCGTTGCTTACAAATTTAAGTAATAAGCAGGCAGTCTCTGCCTGTACGTTCCGACACCTGTAAGAGTTCCGGAATCTATAAAATTGCCGCTACACACCTGCGCATGAAAGATGATTTCAGTGCGTAGTGAATTGGCGGAGTACAGTAGAGCAGTTTTTTGGGTTTCCAATTCCTATCAGCAGTTTTGCGACCAAGTTTCTTGAAACTGAAACCAATTGTTGAGTAAGAAAACCGGTACGGCCATGTCTGTACCGGAAGAATAGACTGCGCCAGCCTTGCAGTAGCGATTACTAAAACTGGCAGAGAATTAAACATGTAGAGCAGGGGTGTGGAACCTGCGACCCGCGTGAACATTTGATATGGCCCGATCCAAACTTTCGTTACCCAAGTCATCGTACAACATCTTGTCAAGACGGAGCATGATAAGCAGGTACTTAGATAGTAATTCTAAAGCAGCCGCTCTTCCTCATGGTTAGATAAAGGTGGAATTTTAGGATAAAATCTATTGATTTTGCGACCCGCCAGCGATATGGGGTCCGGGATAGCAATTAGGTTCCCCACCCTTGATGGAAAGAAATCAGTTGTTGTTGGGTGCTCTTCATAGGAAATAAAACATAGGAATGTAATACAATAGAGTTGTGTCCTTGTATCGCTTCTGAATCACAAAAATTTTTCAAACGAGTATTTTATTTGAAACAAATAAATTTCATCACGGGGCCCCCTTGCAGCGGTGGCCCGGGGCAATTGCCCCCGTTGTCCCCCCCTTAATCCGACCCTGCATGGGTGGGACCGCCCAAACTGACTTTGTCCCCGGGCGCGGGAAACCTTAGGTACGCCACTGCTCCTGAAACAACGCGAGCTCTGTTAGTACTGCGTCACCATTGGGGTCACTATTTTCTTTCTAGGAAGTCTGTTTCAAGTACATACGTTTGCTCACTTATCATTCAGTTCATATTAAGATCAATTTCTTAAATGGAAAAATACTTTGCTGTTTGTTCTGATTTAAATTGAAATTCACTGCACCCAACTGCAGATCCAACAGGTATGGGCTTAAAACCTTGTTCGGAGAAAAAAAACAACGATGCATCAGCAGAAGCCAACGGTTGACCTTGAGCTTTCCATGGTAACTAATCGACACAGCGGCAGTGTTTTTTTCAGTTTTTGGTGAGGAAGGCGACATGACTGAATACACTTTCACCGAAGCCAGGCTCCTACGACAAACTGTTTTGAATCAATATTTTTTTGCGTGAACACAACATTTAGCTCAAGCATACACATGATAGCCACATGTCTAAAATTCTTGTGAAAATTTTATCACATCACATTTCGAAGTAGGTGAAGCAAGACATCCTTTGATTATGTCTGGGCTTTCTCGAGTACTTGCGGATGAGTGAAAATTTGCTCAGCTGTGATGAAAACTACACAGAGTTCCCAACGCTGTTGTGACGGTCGTGGTTGAATGCACATACAGCTAACAATTCAAAACTCGAAAGCGCATACAAACATTATATTTATATACTGTCAAAACCACGGGTTCCCAACGTTTTTACGATCTCGTACCACTTGAGCACCCCATATTGTCAACGCGTACCACTTCTTCCAGAACAACTAATTTGATCGAATCTCAGTTGATTTAGAAGAATAGCATGCATTAAAATAAGAATGAAATATCACACCCAGATTTAAGGAGATTTTTGTTTGCCTTCAACCAATTGGTCGATGCATGGCGTAGATTTGCTATCAGCGCATCGAAAGTCAAAATGTTACGATGCAATAGGAATAGAAAAAAAATTTTATTGGAACAAAGCCCTATACGTAAACTAGAAAGCTGTGAATCCAGGTTTTTGTGAAAAAATTGAAGTTACTCACATACGACCTGGAAACACCTTTGTGAACCAATAGTGGTACGCGTACGACAGGGTGGGAAACCCTGGTCAAAACGAACCATATTGCATAGACTGCCATCGCCAAGGGACCCCTGTTGCATTCCTAATCCATGAGATGGTTAACGGTTCCTGGCTCGGACCTAATTGTGACCTAATGTGGTCACAACGCCGTAATACGTATTTTATCACATACCGTCCGTTTACGTATTTTATCACATTTGTTGGCCCGGGAAATGCCAACAAATTTTAAACTGTGTCACTTGGTCTCCTTGGCCAAACCGCATGCTTTTTTGAATCGCGTAATGCTTCAATTTGCAATAACCACAGGGTTGCTCTTCAGGCTTGTATATGGCATCTACCACAGCAGCAGCATTTTAAGCTGTCGCCATTCACCTGTAGGTCCTACCCAACCAAATGCATTGTAAGACTAACGCGTGGATTGCTGGATGGGGGGGAATCTCCATTTAGTTTCTGGGTGACATGACCCACGAGGTGGGTCACAGTAACTAGACCCGGCAAAACAAATTAACATATTAGGTCAAATTAGATACTGTGTATTCTATGAATATAGTATTATCGTTTATATGAGAAAGTTTTCGTGCGTCATGGTGCCATCACTCGGTGCGATTGTGGGTTATACAAGGAAAAAAGTTAAGTGCCACTGATTAGGTTATGGACATGCCCTTCTTTAAAACTCTTCGTGGTCCTTGGAAACTTGTGCAGCGAATGGTACAAGATGGTAAATATGGTTTGTGTGTGTGCTCCAAATTGTCTGCATCAGCCATTCTTAATCCTGAGACGATAGATTGAACTCAGTTGATTTCGAGAAAGTGTGGTGCTGTGCCCCTGGACTCCTCAATCACTATAGAAGTTGATACGAATTACAGTAAAACCAACACTCAGTTTATAAATTGGCTCCAGTAAGGGGAGTATTGAGCGTTTTTAACTTTGATGATGAAACTTGAGTAGTAAAAAGGATTTTTGACAGAGAAATTAGTCCACGGCCTGACACAGCACGAAAAGAATTGCTTACGTTTTATCGGAGAAACAAAAATTGCTAGAGTTGTGCAACAATGTTGGTAGCAGGAGAAACTATGTGGAGAAAACGTTGCTACGGGTGCGTTGCTAAGAGCCTAAGTTGATGCTATGTTTCTCCGAAATGCTGAAATGATTTAATAATTCTCCAGATAATTGCACTTTTTTCGCTGAGGTTGCGGAAAAACAACACTAGGAACCAAATACTTGGCAGACTCACGTCGTACTTTGAAAGACACCGCATTGCGAAGTTTTACCAACGTATTCGAAGTTACGACTCTGTTTAGTTTCAAGTCAGCTGTCTGGTGTTGGAAGCAAGCTTTTAAAATTACCGAAGTACGGTTTCGAGCCCAAAGCACAACCAAAGGAATGCTTGTGGGAAACAGCATTTGGTCTGCATGGCGTCACACCAAGTGTGACGGTTCTTTTTGTTCCTAAAATACTTTGAACTGTTAGCTCTTGCACACGGTACTGTTTGCCTCTTTAACACGGCAACAATTTCTCAGACAGGAATAAATTTTTAAAAGCTTGTTCGAATATAAAAAGGGCGATCAACGCTGCTCAAGTGACATGAGACAGTCGATTACTCTCTCTAGCGTCATACAGCAAGAAGTAAAATGAAATTTCTTGTTCTACTTTCCATGGTAGCTTATGCGGCTGCAGTGAAGCGCTTTGACGGGTAAGCGCAGTTTTCCAGTTTTAGTGAAAAAATTATTTGAAACAGCGTATTTTCCAGTTTTTTACTTGCCGCGCATCGTGTGTTTTGATTTATTCATTTTATTCTGGAGTTTCTGCTTGCTTTAGCCCTTTAGCGTTTCACCCGTAAGCATTGCTTGCAGATTTAGGACTGAGGATGCCTAAATTTACGTGAAATCAAGTTCCTATTAACAAATTTGCTGATAGATTCGACGACGCCACCTTTTTGGAGACTAATTAGATCAAAAGTCGGCGTTGTATTTTGGTTAGTAAGAGAAGTGACCATGTTGGAGCTCGTGACATTCCATGCTTCGCGTGCAGTGGTAGCTGTTTTCTTTCGAGATTGTAATTTGAAAAAATAAAGAAAACCTTGTTAATCAAGCTACTTTCTTGAACTAGCCGTTCCTTACTGTTTTTCCCCACCTGGATCAGTTGGGTTTTGCTAAAAATGGTGAAGCTTTGCTATTTTGTAACATTTTCCTGTGACGACACAATAGCATAGGCTACTTGTTTGTGTGTGTTACACGAGTAAGCACCTACTATGAAGAAAAAAACGATAGTGCCATTATCGGTGGTGTAACCTTTCTGCTCGTTTATGATATTTTCGCAACGCTTATGATTCTTTCACTATTTTAACCAGTCATTTTGTGGTTCATGTGGAAACCGACCCATATTCCGGTAGTGGGCTACGACCAACTGGTTGGTAAACAGTAAACACAGTCTTAAAAACCTTCATTGATGAAAGGCGTGTGAATATGTACTTCTGTAAACTGGTTGCCCAGTGCATTTCCCGAAGTCCATGGCTGAGTGGCATAAGTACCAAGATTGACTCTTGCGACACGACAAAGATGTGTTTTTATTTAAGTTCCGAAAGTAATGTTTTAACTTCTGAAATTGATGTGACCTATAGGCATCGTTTGTAAGAATTTCATTTTTGATTAATACACTTCAAGAGCAATGTTCTTTTTACTACATTTTACCAGTATCTCTGACTGGCATTTGAAACACTATAATTTCAAATTTGTATTAAACTGACATTAGAACCTTTAAGTTATCAGCTGGAAATTACCTAAAGCTTTGCACGAGCCTAGCTCACAAAGAATTGCCAATTGAATAGTACGCTGTGTTATCTGGTTCACTTCTTTAACCAAGCGTTTGAAGCTTCGATTATCACCAATCATTCCTGCCCTGTGATGTGACAGACTTTCATTTTGAAGCAAAGGCACAATCTCCACAACAATGAAAGTCTCCCAAAAGCCAGCTCTCCCCGATTAAAACTCATTTTCTGCTGTATTTTGAAGACTTCACCAACCCTAGTCTTTGGAGGGGACAGCGTTCGGTTTGTTTTTCGTAATTACTGCAGCAAAGCATGAAAGATGACCAGCTTTGTCCGAAACAGATCGAATACAGAAGTTGCTCAATATTATTGTAAAGTCCGTTGGCTGTGGACCGGAACATATCTTTCATACTTTACTTTTTTTAATTTGGTACCACAACATACGGCTTGTTCATTTACGTTTATATGTTCATCCATTTCTCACCGTGTAAACAATTTCGCAACGTGCAGTATTAACCCTGACTATCTTCACAATATTCAAGAAATGTAGCATGAAGGGCTTATGAGTTGATAAGGCAACACGCTGTGTAGTGAAATTTGTTCTAGAATATTAACAAAAATGCTGCGTTTCTCAAATGCTGTTGGTCGAATCGAAACTTGGTTGAATCGTTTATTCGTGAAATCGAGTTCGACCGAATTGTTTTTAAAAGGCCGTGAAGTCTTGGCACGCTATAACTATTGAATTCGCTCAGAAACCTAACTTTTATGAGATAAAAAAGTGGATCGAATTTGAAATATATAAGGTCAAGAAAAATAACGAGTGCAAAACAATTTAAATTTTCTGCATTAAAACATCGAGTTTAATGGAAAAATTTGGTTATTCTGTTTTTTCAGAGACCAAGTGCTTACTCTTTTTCCAAAAAATGAAGTGCAACTCCAACTCATCAAAGATTTTGGATCCATCGACGGCTTGGTAATAAGATTTTTCACACAATAGATATAAATCTCACTTCAACCTGTAGTTTGTTCTATTAACTTGCCAGAGACTAAGCCTTTTTGCGTTAAAATATCATCAGTGCCTCGAAATGATGTATAGGAAGAAGCTGAAGCCCAAAGCCATGGCAGAAACCTCAGATTTATAAATCTAGAAGACTGTTTCAAAATCCTAACCTCAACCCATGGGGCACTATTCAGAGTGAAATTCGGCTGCACTTCCAAATAACGAACTGAACATATGTACTGAATTGACAGACACGGTACAACTAACAAGGGCATAGAAACAGTATCAAAGTGGTAAAATATAAGTAGATTTGGACCTACATCCATGCAACAAAGCTAGAAAGCAAAGAGTAGTCTGAAAAGCATCGCCCACTGTCTTTATAGCCAATGCAAGTGCGAGCGCGAAGCATACGAATAAGTTTGCTGCTATGTAAAGAATGAAAATTAATATAAAAAATGAAAAAGAAAAACAAAAAATTGCCTCCATCTTTGTAAAATCATTTTTAGATGTTATTTTTTGCATTAAGTTTGTTAGGCAATTTATGAATTGCATCTGATGTCAGCTTGCGCGCATTGTTTAATCTCTGCACTTCATTTTTAGTCGTGCATCGATGATACACGGCTTGTTATTTTATTAAACACATCTGATTAAAAGGAGAGTTAATGCACCTCTTGACTAAAGTGAATATTAAGGCACATTTGCATATTATATTTTTAGATTGCAATTGCCAGGTTTTGAAATCGTTTCTGTAAAAAATAATTGCCTAAATAAAATTCCAACTCTTTATTCAAGATGAAAACCGTTCAAAAATGAATCAATCAGTAAAACTTCACGCGTTTTCAATGATGTTTCGTGTACAGCTCTCGCCTTTCTAAAATAGCAACTTACAATATGTACCGTATAACGCTTCCATTGCTTTGACATTCATTTTTGTCATAACGCTATGATATAAACACATTGTTTTCTGCAATATGGCGGTGGTGACAAATGAAATTACTGTTGGCTTTTTTCATTTTGTTACGAAGGCTGATTTTTGGAGGCCAGACAATGCCGACCTTGTTCGAGTTGGAACGGAAGTTGATGTTCGTTTTCCAAAGTGAGAACGTTTTCGTTATGTGATTGTAACTCATCGATGAGAGATAAGCGCGCTGTGGAGAATTTCCATATTTTACAAGGGTGTTCCTGCTCTTAGCATTTGCTCTAGTTTGCTGCAATGTCTTTATGTTTACAAAGACATTTTCTAATTCGCTGAGAAACATCTCCTTCACACTCAAATCTCAAACGTTACCCTAAGACAAGTTTGCAAGTGGTTAAAATCATTTAAATATAAAGATATTTCTGAGAACTAGCCAAGTGCTTCACGTGCTACCAAGTTCTCGCAAAATAAATGTATGTTCATCGAAGGCATCTAACGTTTGTGAAATGTCGAAGTAATGCTTATCACAACAGAAATGATCAACGTAAGTAAAACCACAGAAAAAATCCCGTTTTTCTACGTTACTGTATATCCGCATCTCATAAGGATTACTTTACATCGTTCCGGTTCTTTTCAACAAATGTCGCATTTGCCGTCCCTTTGGTCAATGATCAGGTCTGAACAGCGTTTTTTTCTGTTTTAGCGAGTATATCTGGCGCAATTAATTCAGTACCGCCAAATAAATCTATCTATCTAAACGCGCTGCTTCATGGGTTTCAAAGTCCGCTATATCTGTGCTCTGATAGATATTGTTTGACTTGAACATAACTTTACGCAGACATATTGACATAGTTTCGTTTGTTTTCTTTTCAAACAAGCATATGGTTTAGTTCGTTTGTAGAACATTTTCATTTGTGCCAGACACGGTTGTACCTTCATATGGTCGTAAGCAGGGTTGCCAGTTTGGCTTTTTTGAAGCCAAATTTGTAATTTTTGACCTTTTTTCAACTCCTCTGGCCTTTTTCCATTTTTGAAAAAAGGCCAAATTAATTTGGCTTTTTTTGGCCACATAGATTTTTTATGTCGATTTGGCAGATTCAAAGATGATTTTGGCAGGTTTCTGGGCACTAGCAGATTTCTAGACACTGTTTCTGGACACAGAATAATAACTTATATTTGGAAACTCTGCAAATCGACTGAATTTATACTTTTTTGTTTTGCTATTACATGCTTATAAATTTGCAGTTTCAAGTTACTCTTTAGCAAAAAGAAAAGTTTCGAGAAGTTCATTAATGGAGTGAGCTTTAATCTTTTTATGTACAAATTATGTACATATTGCATTTCAAAAGCGCATTTGGGTGTTGTAAAGGTGTCATTGTGTATTTATATTGTATTTGACTTTTTCCGGTGCTATTTGGATTTTTTTAAGGGTTGATCTGGCCTGTTTTGCTTATGACTACCTGGCAACCCTGGTCGTAAGACAAAGATTGGTTTGAGATTGCTATCTGAACCAATCAGAGGGGACTAAATCACAAAAGTATTTCATAATTACCAAATATCATAAGCATTTCATGAAAATCTCAAAAGCATTTCACAAAGGTATTTCACAATTAAAAACTCTGAGTTTTGCTACTTATATACCAAAGTATTCATGCTTTTCAATGTACCTGAGCCTCATGGTATCCTTTTTAAAAACAGAATATTTTTTACATTTCATCGAGATCACGGCAAAACACAGCTTGCGTACTTCGGATTGTTTTCTATAGGTCAGGAGTCTGCAAATACTTTATGGCGTGACCTTAAAAATAGTTATAAATTTTTGCAACCGAAACATTCCGTGAGAATGTAATTTTGTGGAAAATGCTTGACACTTAAATATCAATTTTAAGACTTCTCGTGACAGCAGCAAAATTTTCGCACAAAATTGTATGAAACTTAATACATAAAACCGTAAATGATGGCATTTGTACTGTCTAATGAGAATGACAGATTTAAAATTTAAATTTAAACTATTTCGCGAGTCACTATTTGTGGACCCCTGCTATAGATATTCACTGAAAAGTTATAATTAAGAGTTAAGCGAATATTTCATACAGTCGTGACATTTGGCCAAGTCAAGATTTTATAAGTGCGTGTTTCACTGTAGACAGAGATCCTCTTATGTAATTTCTAAATGCCATTCTTATGTTGACGAGAAATTGAATGAAAAATAACTAATTTTGAATCACCAAAAATTTTTTGCGAAGCTACATCAGCTGCACAAATACTCAGAGAATCAGCGGTGTTTAGTAAAATCCAACTTAAAGTTTTAAAAACACATAATTTAGGGTCAGGCGCTGCTTTACAGTTATGGTAGTAATAGATAAAATCTTCAATCATTGATAGAACTATTCAGTCCGAGATGAATGGAAAAGCATTGGGCGGAAATAGCAAGTCACTATTAGTGCGTCGCATATTTTGTTCAACCTGTTAAATTGCGCGTTTAAAACAATGCTAGAAAACGTTTTATTGATCGCTTAAGCTCATCACCTATAGATCAAAACGATCTCTTTTTCCAGCTACTTGTTTGATTAAGGTTTAAAAAAGTTTTATATAACGCATACAAAAATAAACAATGTACAAATTTACAAACGTTTAACCTCCGCTGAGTTAATATTTAGCTAAATAAAATCACGCTGGAGCGTAACTATGTGTTTTTCCGCACAATCAAACTTGTGTCTGAAGATAAAAACTTTTATCAAATCAACGCTGTCTTCTGAAACGTAAGAGGATAAATTGCAGAGCCTTGTAAAGGCAAATAAACTTCTACGCACATCAGTGCACTTTATTTCCTACAACTCAGAACATTAAATCAAAGCGGTGGAGAATTAATGAAATGACTTGTGTGGCAAGATTTGTAAATGCTGTTACACTAAGTGAAAGCATGTTATTCTCATAGTAGTCAACTTTATGAACAGTGCTTTGAACGAAATGAGAGGTTCTTTTAAAAGAAATTACAGAACTGATAAAATTGATAACAAGTCGTGATTTGGTTTTCAACTTTGGAATTATCTCTGCTCTAAAAAAGCAGTATCTAGCATCGTTCCCGTAAAACGTGTTGGGATTCTTGGGCGTTGATATGGGTGGCAGGGACCCATAGCCGATTCTCTGATTTTAAAATTTGATTCATAGTGTGCTTGAACTTTTGTATATACTTTCTCTTGAAATGGCCCTTTATACAACATGTTTGCAATTTGATCACCATCGTGAAGAAGATCTTGTCAGCATCTTTACAACAAATAATCCCAAATGAGGACAATTTACCTTAGTAAAGGAATGAAAAGCAGTGCACAAGTAACTACATACTTTTCAAATGCATTCATGCAGCTGCAAAAAATTACTTTAAATTTATTTTTAGCTAGCAGTGCAAGTTAAGTATTAATTTTAGCTAGAAATACGTTCAAAAAGTAAAGGCTTATATGTTTTGCTCTAACAGCAATTGCAAATGTGACAGTTTTGTTGCAGATCTTTCCTCAAAGTCGTGAAAAACAAACTGGAAAAGGCTGAAATGGAATACAAGATTAAAATATACAACCTGCAGGGTCTTATAGACAACCAACTTGACAAACATTCCGACCGAAATAGGATCCTCTTGGGTTACAATTATGATGAATACCACACGTATGACGAAGTATGCAATTGTCTTTTTCTATGCATTAATTTGTGCAATTGACTATCAAGAAAGATACCTGATCGTATCGCCAGTGTTTCGAACCGCTAAGCTGGAAATCAACTTTAATTTTTTTTTAAGTACTGTAGTTGTAGTTTTAAGCTGCAAAAGCTAAAACAAGAAGTATTAATGCATAAAATGCAACATCTTGATTGAAACTCCTGAGAATTCAGCACATTTGCTTCTTACTTGGCATTGCTCAAAACAGCATGTCGTGGAACAGTATGTTTCGCATTTAGAACTGGTTTTCAAAATCTTTGACGACTATCGTAATTATGATAAACAATGCGTATGCAATAGTTGCTTGGGACTGAAAAGCTAAACGTGGAATTTGAAACAGAAAAAATCAATACAAACTGAAATGAAACCACCGGGCAATTCACCTTCGCTCGGTTCAGACAAAGTAGCCACAAAAGTTTTATCTAAATGACTCTTTTCTTAGCAATAATATGAAAAATTCACGCCAGTATCTGCTTGTACCACATTGAACGCAGGTGTTTTGGGGTCTTCCACCAACTTACAAAGAATGGTCGTCATGTTGTACAAGCTACTTTGTTAAATCCTATTTAATGCCGCAGATCGAGGTTTTGCACTAACTAACACAGTATGTTTAACAGCGAAAGCAGTTAGGCACATTGCTTATTTATGATCACTAAATTGCAAGTATTATCGTATTTCCTAAACAACTCATTTCGGAATCTAAAGAAGCATTGACATTTCAGCAAACTGAGAACAGTTTCCCTTTTACGCTGGCAGAAGGCATGACAGTGACTTTTGAAGTTATGATCGGTCACAACTCGCGAACGGATTGCCCTAGTAGAGTCAGTGAAGACGTACTCAGATGTGTAAGGCAGCAATCGATCCGATGAGTTAAAAAAACTACCTTTGCATTTGAAATTTTTGAGAAAAATGCAAATTTCTGATTTTCCGGAAGTGTTTTTTTAGCAATTTTTCCAAAAATGGTAAAGCATTCCTGTGACGCTTCCCTGTGAACTTTTTCAAAACGGTTTTTAGCTTGGACTCCGTCTAAAGACGCCAACTAACAATTTATTCACAAAGTGAGTCATCATTGTTTTGAAGGGAAATATTTGTTGGTGAACAAAGAGGGCGTTACATGATTTTACATGATTTTACATGATTTTCGGATGACTTCATCGGGGCTTTGAAAAACCTACAATAATTTTTTTTCAATTATTTTTGTTGTAGACGAAATCAGGCGAAAATCTGAATCTTTAGAGCCCCTGATTGACCTTCTCGTGTAGGCGGTTCGAAAGTTATGGTCTGAAACAACAAACCAATGAGTGTAGTAAATGTTTACCCTTCAATTGTCCAAAGATGCCCACACCGAAAAAGTTTTATTTTTTCGATTACTTTCGCAAAGTGTCGGTCATAACTGACATTTTTTATGCAGAAACTTTATTTCTAACGTGTTCAGTTTTGGCTCCACGGTTTTTTGGATAAAAATACACGAATGTTTTGTCAACGTGAAAAACGGTTTTCTCCCAAATCACGTCACAGTTACGCCACAAATATGCGCAACATACCTTAAAAAATGTGTTGCTGTCTTCCTAATCCGACGATGTCGTCACTGACTCTGTAGCGCAGTCTGGTCTCGAGTTATGGCCGATCATAACTTCAAAAGTCGCGATCATGCCTTCTGCGAACGTGAAATGGTTTGTTTCAGCGAGCTGAAAACTGTTTACCAGTGAATATGCTTAGGATTACTGTCCTCTTACCATTAGATGCGTAAAATGTTTTTGTAACAATTTTAAACTCTACATGTAATGATCGCAGTCGAAGCAATAAAATCGGAGACATTAGTAAAACAATGTCAACTGAAATTCACATTTTGAAACCTACACGCAGAGCAACACTTCGACTTTGCACAGAATATTGTAATGAAGCATCAAAACCACTTCACTGAAATCTATTTTTTTCCAAATGGTTATTCGACATGTAGCTTATGTTAAACGGGTTTAGCAAAAAATTGTGCGTGTACATTTTTGTTGGTATGTGGTTTCAAAACATCTTTGGTAATTTTCAAAATATAGATTAATCAATGGACGAAAGACATAGCGAACGCGTACCCGACCTTGGCAAAAAGAGACGTTTTAATTTCGTCAGAGGAAGGCAGGGATATTCCTATGCTTACTATTGGATCCTCTTCCAACAACCGTATGTTCGTGCTGGATTGCGGAATACACGCCCGCGAGTGGATTTCTCCAGCAGTTTGCCAGTGCTTTGTGAACCGCGTAAGTTGAATACGGTAATGATTTGCCTGGCACTGTGCAAAGGTGCAACAGCTTGACGGGACGACAAATCGCGACCGATTTAAAGCAAAAAAGTTTGAATTGTGAGTAAAGCAGCAGAGAATCAAATGTTCATTTAACAGCGTTACAAACACCCTGGATCTGAATTAAATCTTTTATTTTCAAGCAAATTTTCACGTTGCCTGGTGGTAAGCAAGCAACAAACGTAACTGCTTCTGGAGGTGTAGTAATGCAGAACAAAAAGGAAGAAGTAATAATATATTTTATTTTTTGAAAAAGCTGCAGCATCTGCTGTAATGCCAATTGCCACAGTTAAACTTCGTGTACACGTTTTTGCTGGAAACGATGTAAACTGCTTTACCTATTTTCATAAAATTTGGAAATGCGCTTTGAAGTATTTCTAAAACTACCGTATACACTCGCATATAAGCCGACTTTAAAACAAAAAAAAAATTGTCAAAATAGGGAGTCGGTTTATACGCGCATGAATATGATCTCACACAAACGAATTGACATGACGCCACTTATCAGATCACACAATATCACCGATATTATCATTCAGTCGTACATACAGCCATAAAACTTGAGACTGCACTAAGTAAAGTTAATTCCGACAAACTACAACTCAATTTTAAAATTAATTTCAACTGTACCTCAAATAAAATGCAACATAATCACGTCTGATTAAGCACAGTGCATTGCATATTGATGCTCTTTTGTTGTTAGCCCAAACAACACTCCGCGGTATTTTGGGAGTCGGCTAAAATGCGAGTTTTTGCTAAATTCCCCATTTTGTGGCAGTTTTTTAAGGGTCGGCTTATACGCGAGATCGGCTTATATGCAAGTATATACTGTAGGCTTATACACGAGATCGGCTTGTATGCGAGTATGTACTGTAGCCATTCTGTCACGATTAAAAATAAATACTATAATTACACTGTGTTTGTGCATAGTTTCTTTTCGTTGTCATTTTGTTAAAGCGGTAAACTAAGAGGGAAAACATGAGATGGTTTATCACAAAATGTTATCCAATCACAAATTGTTTAAAGGCTGCGTGATGACAAACAGTTCTAAAATGGCTTAAGTCGAGTCGAATTTTGTGCACTATCAACTTAACTAACTCTTGGACGTCCGGCTGGTTGTGGGGATTTTCGGCAAAAAAACACCTAATTGCACGTGGCTTTGCGCATGAATATCTCTGCTCCTGTTCGCTCTAGCGACTCGGCGAATGTCTCAAAAAACGCATACAGTCTAGTAGATTGCATTCGAAAAAAAATTTTTTCTTGCGGGGCGCGGGTTGGCTGTGAGTGACGTCATAAGTGGAGGACTTTNAGGCCACCTTGGCCCACTTTGCCTGGCCCTGGGCGCCAACCCTTAGGTCAGTGGTTCTCAAACTGTGGTACGCGTACCACTAGTGGTACGCGAAGACCTTCAAGGTGGTACGCGAAGAGGCCTACTTTCTG
>JGI24021J15306_10006195_pt1 | contig 14349 bp, 13 predicted proteins | sample Ectturendosymbi1_FD_15306 | JGI IMG/M metagenome (IMG submission 15306) | reverse complement strand
TGCAATGTTGATCCAAAAAGTTGACAATTTTTTTGGTGGGGGTTCCAAGGGGGCAAAAACCACGGATTTCGGAGGTAGTTTGAGGTTCAAGCCACTTTTCTGCCAGCCAGCCAGCACCCAACCCCAACAAACTTGCAGAAAAGGTGTATTTGGGTGCTTTACAACATCCCACCAAATTTCAATCCAAAATATTGACAGGAAATCTTATTTGTAAAAAAATCAAAATGTCCACTAGGTGGCTGAGCAATTTTTCAGGGTCTAGTTTTGGCCATAACTCCCCAACCCTTAGGCTAGCAGGCTAATCAAGGCCTCTAAAGCTTCAGAATAGTTCCTAAAACATTTTAAGCCACTCAGCAAGTCACTAACCTCTGTAGTTTGTTCTCTGGACTCCAAAACGTGACCTAGAAGTCAAATTTCCTAACCTAAACTTTTGAACCCCTAATTTTCCACCCAAAAACGGCCCGATCCGACGTTTTTGAGTATTCCGGCGGTCTGCGAAGCGCAAAAACCGGAACGGAAGGGCTAAATGGGATGTTGGAACGTGTTTTTGGATTTTCTCTGAATTTGTCAAAAATTTAACACGGCAAATGCACAAACATGGATTTTTCTCAAAAATGTCAAATGTAAAGGTATGTTCTTGTCATTCTCATTCGATTTCCTGCTGTCTCGTGGATCCAGGTATGTTTTCACTGGCTCTCTAGCCCGATCCGTTCAGGAGGTATGGCTGATCAAAAGCTTGCTGGCCACTGCAGTGGCCGGCGCAGGCGTTAAAGGGTTTTAACTTTCTTCTTTGATAGAGTTAGCAGATGGGGAAATGATGTAGCTCAAGCCTATGGGCCACTTTTCTTGTCACATTGTGGAGGGAGCTGTCTATCTTTCAATTGTGATGCCACTGCTATCACGTTGTTTGTCGTGTTCAGGGAAAGTTAAAGCGGACCGTTTTTTCTTTTAAGTCGGATTAGGCTGGTGAGATAATCTTCTTTCCTTTGGTTGGTCGCCTAAATCGTATTGCCTCTCCGAATGAGGTTGACTCAAATGTCGCTTTTGTGTGGTGTGATTTACCGTTAGTGAACTGTCTTGCTTCCGCTGTGGGCTTTCAGAAAGTCTTCAGTGACAAAACCAAATCATTTGCGAGCGCTACGCAATGATTAATGTCGAGGAATTTCACTTCGCCTGTCTGGTCAGCTGTGCAGGCTTGGCGAAACGTTAGTATCAAGCCACCGTTGGCAAATGCTAAGGTTAGCGCCTGTCAAATGTGTCCGTTAGACGTTTCTGATGCGGTTAACCAAATTGTGCCATCGATGAATCTACGGAAAAGTTCTGATGCAGCTCACCAGCAATCGGCAGTGGGATGTAATGTACAGTAATGCTTGCTAATGATACATAGTTATTATCACCGGTTATATTTCCTTTTTTGGGTGTATAATTGGTTGCCATACTGAGTGACAACGTTGCTGCTAGAGTTATGGATATAGAAAAAACTGACCTCGAAGCTTGCAGTCCATTACGGTCATTTAAAATCACCGCCAACATTCATTCATAGTATAGTAATTTAATGTCATTGCAGTCATGTTTTTTTAAGGTTTGATCTTGTTGACCGCAAAGACATTTTCAGACACCGCAACTATTTTGTCTGAGTACCGAGATAATTGTCAAGCAAGATTTTAGTGTATTTTGACGGTGGTAGCAAAGCAAGTTTCTCCTGTATTTTGAGAGGACGTTGGAAAAACTTGAGAAGACCGTTTCGGTCCCTGAAAACGCTTTAAAAAACACTGATTGCAAGAAATTTTGATAGAGAGAGTTGATTCATGGGTATTCTGTGACCTAAATTCTAAGAACCAAGAGAAGCAATGCAATTCGTAATGAGCGAAAGCACAAAAGTAACTAAAATACGAAAGCGAGAAAGCACTGTCACTGGCTCCTTTGCATCAGGTTCAAAAAAATGCAATCTCATCTAAGTCCCAGGCGAAAATTTTGGGGGCATTATATTTGAGATTCGGGTAGGAAAATTGTTTTACATGATAAGTATTCAAGTTTTCCCAGCAAGTTACTCTGTTGAAATCAGGTATAGAGACGTACAGAATCACAAAAAACGTGATGAAAAAAATCCGTGAATAGGTTTATAACCGACATAAAAGAAGCGGTGTGCACATAACAACAAAATCACATGTGTTTTGCTTTTGACCATTAGCATCACCAGTGTAGTAATGTATCTCTTGGAAGTATCATACTAGTTGCTTGCTTAGTTATACACGATATAGAAAAATGCGGTTACATTTACAATTTATTGAAAAACCAAGCACTGTGACGTGAGGGTACGCATTAACTACGTTAGTTGTTCATAGTAGCCAGCAGTCTGATGCGTGGTCAAGGATGGAGTGGGATACAAAGAATGATAGAATGGTGTCATTTTTTCTGCCAAACTCAGTAACATGGCACATCACCTGATCCAATTACCCCGTTTCAACAAAATGAAAAACTCAGCTTCGGATAGAAAGTCCCTGCTTTCAGTAGATGTCAAAAAGAACATGTGCCAAGCCACTAACATTGGTTTCCAATGTAGGTAGTGTGATCCCCTGATTGTCTACGAAAGAAAGTGAACCGGGGGTCAGCGAGTGGTGGTGGAGCGTCAAGAGTTGGTTTCGATCTTGAGATGTGTCTCGAGACCCATTTGTCTCAATTGCAGTCTTTCACAGGTCTGGTCTGGGCATCGAACATTTTTTCGCGAGACTCTTGTCTTAGTTTAATGACATGACTTGGTTAAACTTCAGCGGGTTTAATCTGTTCACTGTTTTTCTTACCCGAGGGTAAGAAACACCGAACATTGGCCAATAGATGAAACTCGACGAAAAGGACGCTTAGAAGTGTAGATGACTTTTTTGATAAATTCAAGAAAAAACCTGGAGAAGCTAACAAATTTTCTGGTCTTCGGTCTTGGTCTCAAACATCCAAACTTCGGCCCCAGCTTTTACGACACCGTCTCGGTCTTGCTCACGAAGTGTAAACCAAGTCGCGATTTCGAAGCTTACGGTCTCCACCACATCTGTCCGCGAGTTACAACCTCCTCTTGCATGATGCCTAATGGTCAGTAGAATGTTGGTATCGTGTAAGGTAGCAATATGAAAGACAAGGATGATCTGAGTTTGCTGATTCTGAATATGAAACGCAAATTTCTCCATGGCGTCACGTTTTCGAGATATTGCATTTTCTATACAATTTGCCGGTCGTGGTCTCGCGAGAAGAAATTAACGCACTCAATGCTCAGCAGGTAGGAAAAGAAAACCACTGCACTATAGTATTATTTTGCCAGTGTTTTGAGATCATGATATAAACGCTGCCGACCTGATATTTTGTAAAATTTTAATCCTTAATTTTTTTGTGTTGTTATATGAACAACTAGGGAAAAATAGAAATAGGCCTAAATTGGTTAAATAGAGCAAGAATAGACTGCGAAATGTCGTCTCTAAACTTTGCTCTACATCTTAGTTGCCAAAGAGTTTCAATAACTACGACTTTGATAAAATTTAATTAATTAGATCACTATTTTATAACTCCTTTAATAACATGTAGCTCCACTTTGTCGAAACATTTATATGTTTGAGCTTTCAAATAAATTTGAGGTGGTTACCTGCTCATGATTTTGTTATCCAGTAAATTTTTATTACAAGCCCTGATGCGAATGTACGTCAGAATTTTGCTTCATTTGCGTTTTCGAAATTCTTCGTTTACATTTTCTCCTGGAATGCTAGTGATTTTATCGAATCGACTGAAATAAATCTCGGACAAAAATAATTGTTGAGAGTAAGTACTGGCACAAGCAGAGCATTCTGGTGCGTTTATCTTGCGTTCTGACGAAAGTGTCGTAAAATATTTGAGCTGAGTGTGATAGCAACACGCTGATAGCACTGAAAAAGCATCACTGATAGTAGTTTGTTGCTGCTTTGTTGCATCCTGGTGATGCGATTCAGATTCTACTATCGATCGCCAAAACAAGTTAGGAGAGCGTGAACACACCATTTTATTAGTCTTGCAGCGCAACAATTCATAGCGCTTCAAATGTCGTTTTTTTGCGATAGACTGTAGCTGAGCAGACGCAGGACGATTGCTACAGACGATCCAGGAATAATTACTGAGAGCTTCATCTTATTTTGTGCTTTGTTTCCATAAGAGTTAGGATATTCTCTGCAGCTTTCCAGATCAGGAGCTCCCGTAAAAATCAACGGATAGTACGAAGGCAGCACAAGCTTATTATAAAAAGCAATGCTTAAAACTGGGGAGGGGGACAATACATCTCATGTGTCCCATTTGAGTTAATGTCGATAATGAGAAAAAGCGACCAGAATCTAATGGTTTGTATGTTAAAATTTTGGTTTGTCGCTTTCGTTAGCCAACATCATTTTTATGCAAGGTTTATTGACATGCAGTTGTCATTGGCCGAATGTAGGTACAATTCGACGAATAAATACATATTTTCGAAAAATTTTTAAACTGTTAACCACGAAATAACTTAGTCTCTTTAGTTGTTGAGAAAACTGTCTGTCATACCTCTTTTAACTATTTGTTTTCTTTGGCATTCAATGTTGGAGTCATCATTTCAAACTCAGCCGGTACGGAATCCCGTGTTAAAATCAAATTACACGAAAGATCTGTCTGCAGGATTAGTAGCAGCTTTTTCCCAAGATCATCTATCCTTATGCTATCATTTGCAAATGTTTGTTTGCGGCCAGTGTTCATATCTGACTCCTTGCGGATTCAGAAACCTTTGCACACTTAGCTTAGCCGGGGTTCTTTTTCCGAAAAAGTGGTAAGTGGCGATCTCAAGTTCAAAAGTTTTATGTAGGTATGGCGAGCGGACTATCTGTATAGTGACTGATGAATCAGAAAATTCGTGAGATGAAATCGCAATCGCAACCCACCATTACGCAAAGACATCAGTAGACATGCACGAGTCAGAGTCGCATCGCGTCGTATGTCATTTGTTGATATTTTTAGAGTTTAATGGTTATCGACTTCCACAAACCAGTGTACGAGATGACCCTTAAATTAGAAAAGTTTGAAAACTGAACAATAGTTCTGCCACCTTGATGTCTTTTGAGGTTGCATTGCTTTCAAAAAGGTGGAAGGCAATTTTCCTCGTTTTTTTAATTTCCCTGAAAAATCTGTACACTATTTGTGTGACCAAACAACAGCACTGCTTTCAATCTCAAAAGGAAACGCAGGAATTTTTCCATGCTCTACAAACGGTACATAAAACTCTGGGCCCATTACACTCAGAAAAATGGATTTGGATAAATTTAGAGAACGGTCCAAGCTAAATACTAGAATTTCTGCCTAATCGTGCAAGAACTTTCAATGGATGGGCTTTAACTCTCAGATAAAAGGAGAACACCTATTAGTATTATCATCAAAACCTAAAAAGTTTCGTCTGATTTTTTGCCACGACTGTTGATTTTGTGTAGCGCAAAATGTCATCGGATGCAGAAATGACGGCGTACAACACATGACTATTTTTTTAGGCAATGCGGGAGAGGAAATGCTTCAGCGTAAGGCTTGCTATTACAGTCAAAGAGTAGACCATATTTTAAATAACGTATTTTTAGAATTTCGTCAATCTGACCCATTTTGGTTTTGCCACGGATCAGGCGTGGTGGCGGCATGTGAGGGCATTTCCTTCATTACGGCTCGGCCATATATGAAAGTTTGCGAAGACTTGTTTTTCTTCCTTGACAACAGCTTGTTTGTTTGTTAATGTGTAGGGCGCGCCTTGATGCTTGTTTTGCAGCCGTGGTTGTTTTCGTTTTTACTAACGGGCAGGAAGTTGGCGCCGACAACTGCGTCGGCGCTTGAATTGAGCTGTTATCGTTGGACCGTTCACAGACGCTTGCCTGGTGACAACGCACTTCTCTTCCTACAGTCCTGCTACAATTATTGCGTTGCACCACGCCACGCGCGTCAACGCGCTAAAACCCTTGCCGTGCGAAAGCAAATAAGGCACCGCGACAGTTTTTATCTTAAATGAGGTCGTTCAGCCATGGATAAATTTTAAAACACATCAGGCTCGACGTGTTTTTCTTGTGGTTTTCGTATCCTTTGTAACACCTCAACCGGTTTTGTTACATTGTTCTATACATCATACAGAGGTCATTGTTACGAAACTTACTTGTAAGCACAATGTTGTGTGTCACTGGAGAGTGCCGGGATGTATCCGGCAGCAAAAATACCAGTTCGTTGTTTAGATCCAAGTCTGCTGTGTACACTGAAGTTGAACAGTCGCAAGAAATACCGAATGCGAGTAGCAACGGATCAGTTTCCTGCAACGAGTTACTGTGTCAGAAAGCAAGCCTGTCAAACTCGTTGTCTAGGCTGACCACCGACAGCCCTAATTTTCACAGAACCTGGAGTGGCAGTTCATTGCACCCCGAGGGCTTGCTGGAAAACGGGACCGCACCGAAGGCAAACCAGGCCACCAACAAAGTGTGTCACTGCTGTCAAACGCTTGCTGCGAGTGGATATTCATCGGAATGTGCTGAAACTAAGTGCAGCGATTCGAAACTGAGGAAGTTGGCAGCACCTTTAGGATGGAAAAGGCTCCGTCGACTTTCAAAGCCATTGGGTAAGAATTCAAAAAGGTTTGATTCCAGCTGTACAGACTATAATTCGAATCATAGTCCAGCAAAAGAACTGGTAGAAAAAGGCCAGATCCACCGTCCTGAGATCGTGGAGCAAGACCAGAGTGAAGGTCTGGATATAATGAGCCAAAGCATTCCGAATGTCAACAGAGACAAGAGGCAACGAATGAAGGTCGACCGCATTGAGGGCAATTTAACCAACGGAGCCCGTGAAGTGTACGACAAGCAGTTCCAGTATTGCGCGCCCATAAAGCCTCACCACAGAATGTCCAGACTGATACACGTCGACGGCGTGAGCTACAAAGTAACGATGGGTAGGCCGTGTTTTGTTTTGCTTTAAATGGCTAACAACTTGTCGCCAAGGCCGTCTAATACTGGTATGTAACATTTCGAGCCTTGACACTGTTTCGCACGATTGTTTGTGTTTTTCTTATCAGTAGCGATTTTGCATTTGGTTGTTTGTAGATAAAATGAGGGTAAATGCTGTTCAGCGAAAAGCGCAAGGTACTTCTACAACCGGTAAATATTTTATTCTGCTCATCATTTTCTACTTTGGCAAATTCCTTGAAGTTCGTAAGCAACTTTAGTGATGTTCGCATAGCTTTCAGATAACAGTTGAGGAGTGTGCTTGTGACTTTACGAAACATCGCCAAAATATGGCCGAGGAAGTAAAATACTTCCTACTAATAAGGTTGGTGAAGTAGAGTATTTTACAATACAATCATGTGCGAATCTTCTCTTCGACTGGATCGTGAATGAATCATCAGATGACAAAATTTTCATGGAATTTTGTGAGGCGATTTTTCTCACAGTGGCAATGACTGATTTTCCATGGACAAACAATGCCCCAAGACTTTTTGTGAACAGCTGGAGCTTGTGTGATGCTCTACAAATAAAAATTTCTTAGGCATGAAATTACTTTTTGGTTCATAAGCTTCAATATCTGTTAAAACTTGCCGCGCACGTGAACCTATTTATTGGACTACAAATTATTATTGGCAGTGGTGATGATCATGATTGATCGCACTAACTACTGTATTGCCGTATCATTCTGTTAAAAAAAAACAGTTTCAGCTGGTTTTGCGAATGGCAAAAAATTGCGGATTACTTTTTCTGAAGACTGTCTGTGGTGATTAACAAAGTAAGCGAGTTAAACTCTAGACCAATTGGTAAAATAAGTTATCCGAACAGCTTTTCCAGAGGTGCTCACCAACGTGTGCAGGTAGGCAATACTACTACTAGCACCAAAAACTTCTGTCATCTGACTCGTCAGTAGCCTGAATACTATGTGTGGCCGAGAGTGAATGGTCTGGTCTTGTCACCAGTTGGGGCACCCGGGCTGCAAGAGGCGTGATTTTCGATAAAAAAAGCGCGAAGCTTTGGAGGCTGAATCAAAATCGTCTGCAGATGTTCGTGGTTGTGGGGAACTTTAGGCAATCCGACGCAAAATTGCATTCGGTGAACTTCTAACCACTTATCAGATGAGAATGCCATTTTTTAAGCCTTAGACAGAAGCACTTGTTAAAAGTTGTTTGTAGTTGCTTCTACTTTTAAACTATTTGCGAACAAGGTATATATTTCCCTTTGATAGAAATAGAAATGAAAACATTGAGGATATTAGCGTTGTCATGCATCTTGCTGCCATCGAAATATTATTTTGAAATAGATTTGGGACTCCTGCTAGTTATCAGACGTGTGCGACTCCCGTAAAAATTTAACTTGAACACACTTATACCATATGTCGCGAGAAATGTTTTCTTTGCATTTCTATTTTTTAGGACTGTATAGACCAGTTGTTCTCAAACTTTTCGCTGAAGGGAGACAAATCCCAGACCTACGATTTTGTCAGAGAGCTGACACGTTTTGTTTTATAGCGGAACGAAGTCTGTTACACAAAATATTAAAGGTTTTCTCGAAAGAGCGCTGAGGGCCGCACAGAGGGTGCTTGGGAGCTGCATGTGGCTCTCAGAACTACGGTTGAGAACAACTGGTATAGACTGTTTGTGGAGATAAATATTTTTTTCTTTAATTTGTTTTCCGATAATTTCTGCTATTTTATTCTTTTTGTGGTTGAAGTGTAGAAACTTTGGATTTATGCTATGTGCAGTGTCGTGAATAAAGTCTTCTAGCCTATATATATGCAAGTTTTGCGACCTGCCTTCCCAGCTGCTCATAATGATTTGACTTGTAACGAAACACAAAGTTCAAGAGCTTCACATTTTTGTCAATCCAGTCTCACGCAAAGTGCAAATGTTGCGATTGCAAAATAGATCTGTTTCTATTTCTGTCGCATGGTAGATCGCATATGCGAAGGTCATGAAAATTTAGAGCATAGTGAAAACCTTACGCGAACCAATTTAATTTGCGACCTCTGCAAGTAAAATGGTTAAGAAACGGTAAGTGAAAGAAAAATCTGCAATTTTTATCGTTGATTTTACTTGTGCTGTAAAATGGGTTGCTTCGCTCATCGACGATTTCGCCAACGAAACAAAGCATTTTGATGTTTGGGGAGCGATAAACAGAAAGGAGTTCGCAACTGTGTATACGTTTAGCTTCGAATGAATTTATCGATAGTTCGGACTTAGCTGCTGTGAAAACTCGCTGGCAGCTAAAATTTTCAGCAAATAACGTCACGAACAATGATGCGGACTGGTTATGACGCAGTTTAAGATGACTACTGTCAATGTCAAACCGCCCGAGGACATTTTTGGAATATTTCTGTGTAGAACTGAGACAAACAGTTGGTAATTAAAATGCATTTGCTCTTAGTAATTTACCTCTGTGTTGGTGTTGTTCCATCTCAAACAGCAGCGTGGAGATTCTATGAAAACTATTCAGCTAACGTGTGTTTAAAACTTCTTTCAGTAAACGCGCATGCCTGCGGTGTTCTTGCGAAACCAAACGGTATAGTGGTTCTTGTTCTGTGACGTATTTCAGCTCATTGTTGCCCTTGGTGAATATGAGTTTGACACCCTTTGTCTGTATCACTAAAAGCTCTGGCCGTTTGCAAAAGTACCCATATATTGATGCACCAAGCGATGTGGCGGTGGCAAATGACGCTCGTTTGTTACCCTGTATGCAACGTGTTAAGTTTATTGCCAGCACTAGCGAAACAAGCTCGAAATTAAACTGGAGAGCTGCAGCCACTCTTTGAACTGAGAAGCTGCAGTCGCCCGCAAAAGCAGAACCCTGATTCATTGAATCTTGCTCAGGATGACATTACTTTTCGGAACGTGCGACGTGATTTCGTTTGAAATTATTGGTTTTTGCGTTGCTGCTTCTAACAAAACTCTGCTGCTTCGAAACATTCTATGCTTGCCTGAGCCTGAACTTTTAATGTATGATGTTCTGCGGTCCTTGTCGCGATTCAACGGCGCATGTTGGCTTTTGTTGCTCGGCTGTGCAGTAGCGCAGACTTTTTAAAACGTTGTGCAGTTGTTCCCACTTGCTGCTTAGTGGCTGGGTTTGACTTCGCTTCATGACATTACCTCGAGACTGAGTTTGCATGTCACGCACCCTACTGTGTTGCTCTCTTCCACGCGTGTGTAAAAATAATGAGATAACAATAGCTGCAAACCTCAACAAATTAGGCAGGCGAAACAAGTCATTGCAATTGATTCTGCTAAACGTTAGGCACTGGAAACAAACCAACCCATCAGCATTTGGTGTCACGTTCTCCCCACGATGCTTGTAAGCAGATAATGTCATGGATCTCCACCCCTNCCCCCAGTCACTTTCAAGGTTTCAAAATGTTCGCAAAATATTGAATGAACCGTGTTACATCCTTGCGTTTCGTATTACTGACATACAGTAATATACGACCAAGTCCCACGAAGATACGCATGATTTAGGGCAGGGGTTCCCAACCTTTCTCTGACCATGTACCCATTCAGCATTTCGACAGATGAGGAAATACCCCTAAAATTTTTTTTGACAGAAAGGCTGAGCAAAATAACAAAAATCCGCTGAACTTTTAATAGAACTTTTACATTTTTAGAATTATAAAGGTAGCGTCGTTGCGGCTGTACAATAAATGTACCCCTTCGGATAGTCAAATGTGCCCAGGTTGGGAACCTCTGATTTAGAGTATAGTGGTGCATGCATAGCCTCATTGAACTGTGTTTGCTTATGATTCGTCCTTCGTGTCAAATTGCAATGAAAGGCGTGAAGATTTGTTTCAAGTCGGTACACGATAGACTGTTCATTGTACTCTTCGCACAAAGTCATCAAAGCTGCGTAACGCTCCATGCGTCCTAGTTCGCAGTCAGAACAATATTCCTTCAGATCAAATCGTAGTTCTGACGACTTCGAAACTGCTTCAGTTTGACTCCTATGCAGGCTAAAGGTGGTGGCGTCAGTCCGGAGAATCCTTGATTACCACCCGAAAAGGGAGAAACTGTATACACGTGGTCCTAACTTATCACTGGTTGTTGTTGAATTTCGGCAGTTTTGTCTCCAACCTTTCGGTGCGATTAATATTTATCCAGTTAACAGAATCATGTTTCATGTTAATAACCGTTGAACAATTGGGCGTATTAATCTAGTTTTTGCGAGCTTTTAGTCTTATCATTGGCGTTTGCAGCAACGTGCTGCTGTCCCGAGTTACGTGGGGAGGGCGAGGATGTGCAGTTCAAGGTTCGTATCAGGAAATCTCTTCTGCGATACGGAATAGTCGTGAAATATTTTAGGATTTCCGTTGCGCTTTGTAAAAGAAGAATGCGAGAAATTTGAGACCTGTGTTGGGAATTCGATATTGTACGTACGATCGACCGTTATTATCGATTGAAACTGAATTTTTGAAAATTCATTTAAATGTGATATTTTAGTTAGTGTCAGGCATTGCCAAGAGTAGCAATTTTTTGCTTTGATAAAACAGAAGTCGTCATCCTTAGGCGCACTTATTGCTTGCAGAGAGACCTAGATTAGCTTCGAAAACATAAATGCGTCGTGGGCGTTGGAGCAGGTCACGTGCCTTGCTACAACATTAAAATTCAATCTTGAACCGTAATAAGAGTTCGAATTAAACGCGTCGGACGCACGTCATCGAGAATTAATAATGGCCAAGAAAAACATATCTGGCACGATGTTCAAATATATTTGTTTTGGATGTCCGTGTGGCGAAAGCCGTCGTTAAACTTGCTGCTCGCGTCGGTAGGCATGACTACGGTGCTTGCGGCAAAAAGCGACCATTTTCGTAGTTGCTTCACTTGCTATACCGTTGTCATGTTGCCATAACGACATGAGTGTCATACCGTCGCCATGTCGATAGCAAAGTTTTGCTACGGCCAAATAAAATCTGATGTACAACTCACCCTGCAAAGAAGCGACGGCCTAATGCGACCTTTCCGTGAGGTCTCTCTCGATACGCATCTTAAAATTAGTCTTTTATGACCGAGTGAAAACTTGCCACTTCGCGCCTGTCGAGGTCCCGAGTCTGGCTGCGTGGAACCGACACGCTTGAATAGATTGTAAACAACGTTGACTTTCGTGCAGCCTTGGAAATGCAGGGTTCTTACCGCGAGACCGTTATAACGGACATGAGAAAACAATTTACTGATATTTTGTTCGGCTTACTGCGCGAAGCTCGGGATGTCGAGTTGTTTTTTTTTTTTTATTTGCACCAAAATATATGACACTTTAACGAAAGCAGTGTGCTTACTGCATGTGGAACCTGGCGGGATTAATTTAATTCCAGTGTTTTTTGATGCTGTCAAATGACGGTTTAACTAGACCTTGTACTAAAGAACCGCACTTGAACATATGAGCAGTACGACTGCATCCAATCCACTGCAGTCAACCGCACACTCAATTGTGTGGTCGGACAAATGCTCCACGTAAGAAGTCATCATCTTATTGTCTGTTCATCGCAAAACATTAGAGTTAGACGTAGAACAAGTGATTTTACAACTGCTGGCAACGAGGTGTGCCGAGCTTATGGGCCATTGGACTAACTGTGTTATCCCAACCGCGCTGTACGATGTCTCACCTGACGAAGACTTGCTTGCACCCCGCTGCGCCGACGTTTCGTCAAGAACAAACGACCCAGGCCATTTTCCGTACATAGCAAATCCGATTTTCTTGCCATGCTGCTGATGGTTTCTCGTTTCAGTTTACGCTTAACAAGTCTTGTCACGAATAAAAATTTTCCTCCAAGTGGCGCACACAGAAACATATCAACGCTTAACACGCTGGCATCTGCTTGTTTCGAGTCAGCATAGCGAAAAACGCGTCTTTGCAAACGCTTACAGCATTTCTATGTTTTTTTTCACTGACCTTGTAGTGAGCCCAGTCAAAATCGGCGTTAAGTTTGAAGTCGTTGGTATCCGCTCATCTTTCGACATTTTGCGAAAGGTAGCGTCTTATCGTTTCCGCGTTGATCGTGCTGCGGTTTTGGTTTTGGTGCAAGAAATAGTTTCAATGGCCCTTTTATTTTCTTGTGCTGCTGAGTGCATGTAATAACATACTCTGTGCTAAGGAAAGAAAGGCAGCATATAATTTTGTTCAAAGCAACTTCGCTCGCAATATTTCCTCTGTAAAGATGGTCTTTGCCTTTTTTGTGATTGTGTTCGCGTCCTCCAAACGAAATCTAAGATTGCTTTAAAAACCGGTTTTTACAGTGAGCTCTGATTTACTGTCTTGCGCATTTTGTCAGTTTTGCCAAGTAGAAACTACTTACGCTCTGCAAATTCTAGATTAGCAGTAATTATGCTAGTGAAATGTCAAAATCAAAACAACAGAAATTGACGCTTACTCAAAATAATGTATTTCATACAGCGTACCCGAGAGATTTGGGCTCAAACATTTTCCCCCGGTTTACGAAATTTAATCGTTTTAGGAGGGACAAGTCGCCAACTTCTCCACCAATAACAGACAGCATGGAGTAAGCACTGGCAATCCAAAAAGAGAACTTTATCGATTGCATAGTTTTACAATAGGAAAAATTTTGTAGGAAACAAAAGCACGTTTTTGGTTACACAGTTATTTCTTGCTGAAAACAACCTTTCGTGTACTAACATGCTCTGTCTGCGAAATGGGAGCAAATGTTGGATGCGTTTTTTTTATGTTTCTCTGCTCGGTTTTACGCCCCATATTTCAGGTTGCTTTTGAGCTCATTCTCCCCATTCAAAATTCAAAAAACAAAGTCTTCAAAGGTGGCTTCACGCAAATTTCATCTGCATAGCGGCATAGCGCGTGAGTTCATCAGGAGAAAGTAGTTATGTCATGAATAAAATAATATACGAAAAACAACAACGTAACAGTAACAACGAATGATTTAAATGAAATCAAACAGTTGTTTTACGAAACGTCAATTATTATTTCTTCTAATAATTGCTGCTTTAGTTGTTGTTTCTTGTACAAATTAGCAAGACTAGTTCCACTCTTTTCGAAGAATAATCTGCATTTTTCAGATTTTGAATAAATTTGTTTGCCTGCGCAGAGCCAACGGCTTGACAATTTTTAAGCTGCCCTCATGAGACAATTTGTTGTAATTTTTTGTTATTCGTCAAGGCATATATTGTGTTTGGACAGTTAGAATTGTCTGTCATATGTGGGCACACGCTGGAGGAATGTTTGACAGAAACTAAAGTTCGTAAGTACTGGTTCCTTTTGACACAGAACCACTATCGCGCGAAATCTCTTCACATTGTCTTTGTATTGGTTGCATTAGAACAGGGGCTCTTAAACTTTATGAGAATCCAGCCCCCCGATTGTACAATAT
>JGI24021J15306_10006194_pt1 | contig 14350 bp, 8 predicted proteins | sample Ectturendosymbi1_FD_15306 | JGI IMG/M metagenome (IMG submission 15306) | reverse complement strand
CAATGAACTCATGAGAGCGAACGATCTTACGATAAACAAGACTTATGAGCTTCCTCGTTCCTATTTATTTCCTTCCTTTGACTCCTTCTTGCGCAACAGCAGAGGCCAAGAATCTTGCTCCTGATGCTTCGTGATCACGATTTTAAAAACAGAAGCAGTCTCTGTGTTTTGATTCAAAACCTCGATTGGCAAAACAGTAGTCGCGAAAATGTTAATTTCACGCAGTTTCGCAAACGCTTACTTCGACGGGTGGCGGCTGTGCTGCTTGTTTAGAAGTAAAGGCTGAACTACGGCCACAATAACTTTACTTGTAACACCCTGGTAGTCCCCACGACTACTGTTAAACCAGCAGTCGTGAGCCCATTTACTGTTACATGCCACACACCTTATATGGAATATCACTGGCGGACCGCAAAAAAATAATTTAGTTTATGATAAAATTTTGACTTTATCTTCCTGAGGAAAACAAGGAAAGACAACTATGACGAGCGGGAGATACTTCCTCTTGAGTGACTGTCTAAGTATCAGCTTCTCACGGATTTTCGTTTTGACGCGATGTTCTGTTGTAATTCAGGTAAAACGTTTCCAGGTGCGGCCATTTTAACTAGTCACGTGAGCCACACCCATGTGTTGAAGGCACCCTGGACAGCGAATAAGCCACTCAAGTAGAGCCTGGGAAACTTTACAAAACAGCTCTTTGCCCCCCACAAAAACCACCCTCCAAGCGTGGGGCGGACGCTTTGTCAAACGAAGCTGAAACTGATTCACTCACCAGCAGTTAAAGCTGATGACGCCTGTAAATCGCCGTTGGAGGAGGGCGCAAAAGAAGGTTCTCGAAGATAGCGGTTCGTTCCGAGAATCGTGTATAACGCGGACGGGAATGTCTTCAAGAGCTGATCCATCAACTCCAGGGTTTCGGTGGCGACCGTGTGGTGGATGTGGTCCAAGTAATAAACGGAGCTCTCAAATATCTGAAAAAGTTGTTCAGCTCGTGTGAGTTTGAACGGTCATTGAGCTGCTGAATGACGCAGTTGAAATGAAGAAAAGGGGGGAAGTGACGTTTAAACTTTTGTTATTCGTAGACGAGGTTTGTTATTCGGCCGCAAATTGTATGGAACGCGAGACGGCGTAGACTGCTAAACGCTTGACGAATCTGACCCAAAAATACAAAATGAAAAAAAAAACTTTGCTATTCTGAAATGAACTGGTTCGCTCGAGTGCATTCGCGGCGTGCTTCTTGGAAGCTTCGACTATTGTGACCGAACAAAAACTAATTACATACTTGAGATTCCAAAGCTGCGCCGCGCCAGGGGGGTGAATGCTGCGGAGTTAATGCACTGGGCTGTTTGAAAGTGGGGAGGAAATTGGTTCGTCGAGATTTCTGTCTTAACTGTCAATGACGTGCGCAAGACGCCGTTACGTCACAATGAATAGCAACGAATTTTAGTTGAAACAGTATCCCCCCCCCTATTGTTTTCTAAATGTATTTAAGTCCGTGATGTTTCACAGAAACACACGCAATTTTTCTAGAAACACCCTAACTGCCACAAGTTGCTTGGCGAGGTTACGTGGTGTTCGTAGTCTGGCCGAGGGGGGTGGTGAGTTGCTCTTCCAACTATCCCATTGTGACTGGGTGGTGAAAGTAACCTGGCGGAGGCCTTGGAACTTCCCAGTGCCATTAAAAGCTTTTTTTACATGTGAGATAAATGCTGGTCTTGTCGAAATTATCGCAAACTTATCACATCTTGAGAAACCAGTTGTTATATAAAGGATCATCGTGGAAAGCTCATTGGCTGACCTTGATAAGAAGAGCCAATCGCGCAGCTTGCTCGGCGTCACGTGACTGCACGTCGACGTCAAGCACGGGTGCGATCAAGCGTAACGCCAGCAAGCACCCCAGTATGGTGTTTCTTTCGTTGTGACGTTGCGCCAGGATATCTGCAACACAAAGCGCGTTTGTGACGCGCACGCCACGCAACACTGCACAGGCTTTCAAAGCAAACTCGCATTTGTGCAACGCTTATTCTCACAACGCTTCACACTTTCGAACGCAAAATAAACTCAAAAAACTCGTGACGCGCCCAAGAAACGTCAGCATCTCAACAGGGGCTAAACAAAAACCACCCTTACCCATCACTGAGTGAAGGAGGGGTGGCAAGACGGCCTCCTTTTTTCGTGAACTTGTGACAATAGCGAGCAGGCATGAGCTGGCAGCTCGCCTGTGGATCACAGAGTTACTGGACAAGTTTTTCAGGAATGATGCAATCAAGCCTTGGATCTCGCTCTCGCTGACGAACATTCCCAAAGCAGCGAATATTTTCTGAAATTGACGATAAACCACGGTTATTAAAAAAGCACAAGGCCAATTGCCACACAAACAACAACAGGTGTTATCTTCTTGGATTTGTCGCACTGTATTTCGACCAAAAAAAGCCCAAAAGTGTAAAAAGCCCAAAAGTGTAAAAAGCCCAAAAAGCGCTTCTTGTTAGTATGGGCACTGACTACTAGGACCACTGACCTACTATATAAAAAAAAATTAACAAATAGGTAAGATAAATAAATTTTGAAAATAAAAAATATCAAATCTAAAAACAAGCAGTCGCAATGGTTTTCAGCAATTGCTTGCACACGTCATAGAAAAAGTGATTTGCTAAACGGAAAATCACTAGGCTTGTCTATAGGATGGTAAAGTGGACTTGAAATTTGATGCATGTTCCATCGTAAGTTATTTTAACGTGGTATAGCAGGAATTACAGAAGATGAATACCATGTTATATGCTCACAACACAGTACGTGTTAGTCTTAAAGGCTCAGTTAATGTGAGACTCCGGAAAATTTGATCGGGCCCTATTCTTAGATGGCAACTAAAGAAACGGTCACTCAACTGTGATTGTCCACCCCTAATTGGGATACTTTTGCCAAGGCTCTGTTGATGCTAGACATGAGATAAGCACACGCTATGATGCACTTTAGGGTTGCTTTTTTCCGTCACAGACCGAAACGTTTTTGAAATGACCGAAAAAAAATTTAGTCATTTCGATCAGAATGTCTGAAAATATAGGCAAATGAACACTGTCACGGCGAGTTTTATTACAGCTATGAGACAAATGACCGAAATATTTCAGTGAAAAAAACATCTTCAGGGTTTCTTAACCTGTGGACCACGGAGGACTCTTGACCGGCCATGGCCAGGTGTTATTAAAATGAGTACGTTCTGCAATCTGAACCTTGTAATCAAAAACTTAGATAGCTCTTGAGCTATAAACGTCATACTACGCCCTCTTTCGTCATTACGTCCTAGAAATTATTCCGACATGGAAATTATTTCCACATAGCCTACCAGGTTGTGCACAATATGTAGTTCATGAAGGCATTGAGGCAGACAGGCGGCTCTTCTTGCTATGAAAACGAAATCTAGAAGCAGGCTTAATGTGGAAGATGACTTGACAATTTGCATTATCAATTACTGAGCCTGGAATATCTTTGCTTTCTAACAGCAAACAAGCTCAGCCTCCGCATTGAGTGTAGCGCACGTTGTTTTATTAAACATTGTTTTAGTTGTTATTATTTCTCATCCGTGCATGTGCAACAGTTGTAGCACTGGAGAAGTTGTACAGTCGGTGGGCCATGGACCCTTTGTTTGTTTCTTAATTTGGCCACATGCTTGCAAAGGTTGAGAACCCCTGATGTACTTCGTATTGCTAGTTTCGTGAGAATCCCATGGATGGGAGAGAAAAAAAAGCATGTCATGGACAAGTCTGCAAGTTACTACAGGCTGAGCTTTCATTGGAAGCAACAATTGTGTTCACACGTCAAGAGAGTGTGTTTCTGCAGTTGTCACGTCACTCAATCAATTATTATTAGATCACAGTGCATATTTTAACAAAAGGCAACACCTGAAAACTTCCAGGAGTTTAGCTACGGCTTTTTTATCTTTTTTAATTTGATTTTGATGACGGCAATTGCCGGCAGGCCGAAACCTGAAACTTGCTTCTTGCTGGGTGGTTACGGTCAACGTTCTTGCCCAAGAAGCGCTACAGCGGTTCACTCAGGCCCGTGGTTCGAACACCCAAACCTTACAATTGAGAGGCGGACACTCCACCACACAGCGATCGTCGCCATAACGCTTTTCTTGGTACGACAACAACAATAAACAAATTGAGAAACACCTTTANAAAAATTATATTTATACAAACTACGTCATAACAATTAGGTTAAATCAAAATGCTAAAAACCGTGAAAATATCCAAAGCAGGCTTACGGGAACTGAAAGAGCGAGACAATCCTGAATACTTTCTTCTTCTCTCTGCGAAAGGCGCGCCAGACACGGAAGTAGGTTCAAGATGAAGGTCCGGCATTTTCCAGGCCTTATGCTTCGGCAGAGACTGGCGAACTTGCTCAGCGAGGCGCGAACACTCCGGGGGTGGCCGTTCTTCGTCGAAAAGAAAGAAAATAATAAAACGTTTCTGGCTATCGATCATCAACAGACACTGTAGCCCTCCACAAGCGGACCGTGGAAACCGCGTAGCAACAAACGAACTGCTGAAATGGGTTTCGTGGTCAAAAGAACTTACCGCTTGAATGGCACGCCACATGTTGATTATTTCGCCGCGCAAGTCGGTCAGCGAAAGACGAAGCGATTCCTATCTCCGCAACTCAAGCGTTAGGTACGCAATGTCGATGTTTTTAGACAGCAACAAACAAATATCAAAAATAATCACCATGAAGGATGGTTCGAATGCGCAACCGAGACAAATACGAATGAGTAGAGAACCTTAACACTGTATTCAAAACTAAACGAAAACCTTTGGCAGCTTCTTTGAAAGCCTGGGAGACTGTTATCATTTCGCAAACATTTACAACGCGAAAAAACAATACTTCAGTAAAAACAACGGCAACTGTTGCGAGCTAAGATAGACATATGTCTCGGGAACAAGTGGGTGATTATTGCAAGACGTCCGCCGCATTGTTTTACTATTTAATTCATTTCAGGTGCCTGAAGTACAATTCTTGCAGTGACAGTGACACAATTGCCCTGTGCACCATAAAACTGATCCCAGGGGCCAATGCCGAGCAAGCTGGGTACGCCTGCTCTAAAATACATTATTATTAATATATTGTTATTACTGGACACTTATGACACATTTTCTTGAATTAGCTGAAGCTTGTCTATTAATCGAAACATATGCAATTGCGCAATTTACATTATACCAGATCAAGATGTTTGCTCACTTAACAAACACTGAACGGAAGGAAAACATTCATCCGGCAAGCAAACCGGCCAGTTGGAACGCTGAAATGACACTAACCTTTTTAATCTCCTTGTACAGTTCAACCAGTATTTTGCTGATGGATGTCTCGTGCAAAGTCTTTATGACTTTGTTCAGGCATTCGTCAGCACTTAACCTGACATCTGCATTGTCATCCGCGCAGCACTGCAGAAGTGTTTCAATTGCAATACCTGAAACAAACGTGAAAAGTCATTCACTGTACAAAATACTTAATCGTAGCACATGGAAAAAAAACATTTCACGATCAATTACATTAGTCTCGAACACTTCTGGCTAGTTTTGCTTAAAAAGAACAAGTTTTTGTCGATTGAATTCTCCCTCTCACAGGAGCCAGTCTAAATCTTACAAACTCACGCGGATTCTTATTTTCAAATTGATTATGACGCTGAAGTTTCAACATTTTCGTCTTGAAAGAGTTTCAGATAAGTTTGCACCGTTTGCCCACTGTATTCACACGAATACTTTCGAAACTACAGCATCAGGCCAGTGCTTCTTAATCTTTTCTCTACGAGGCCTCCTGTGTTTCTCGTTCTTTTCCTTCCTTTCATTGTCCTTTCTTTCACTACTTTAGGCGATGCACACTTCCAATTGGTCAGGAAAATTGTTTACAGACAACTGTGAGATGAGGTTAAATCAACCATGCATTGACTAAACATCCCTACAGGCAAATTTGGACACAAAATTTTTAAAGCATTGACAGGCAAAAGAAATTACTGATGTTAGTACAAATTCTAATTCTGATACCACGTGCTTCAGCAAGTACCTAGTAGCCCAGGCAAATCGGAACTGTTCTTCAGTGAGGATGAGAGCGCATCAGCGATGTTGTTCACCTGGACTTGACGATCTTTTGGGTTCTGAAGAGACTCCTTGGAATTGAAACTAACAAAAATTTTCCTTCAAACTTTTTCAAATCAAACCTAACATCAAATCATCACAATAAAGGTATTGTTCATGGATGAAAACAAACAACAGTTACATCCAATAGCTGGATTTAGACTGTGACCACACATAACACGTTAAATAGAGCACAAATTAATGTCTTGCTTTTTCCCCAGAATATTAGGGCACATAAGCAACATTGCATAAGGAAGAAGAATGTAAGTATTACCACAATATACCTCAAAATGTTTGCAAACTCATTTTCAAATTTGTTTTTTTTTATTAGAACAGGAACACATTTTATTTTTGGAACATAGTACAAGTTAGGCTTGGCAGCTCAAGTTCATATTGCTCTCAATGCTGTATTGTACACCTTGAATTGTTATTTCATACTTAAGAAACTTTATGTACCATCGAAAAGACAATCCATATTCCAGATTACAATCTGATTAAAATTGCCAGGAACTAGCAAATTTTAATTCCATAATGTCTCTATTGTCTTATATTCATTAAATTAGTTAAAAGATATGATCAACAGCTGACATCATGGACTGCAACAATGATTTGTAGACAACACATAAATCGATTTTTGATAAACATATGTCAACTGCATCTTTCAATGGAAACAAAACCAACAAGCAAACCATGAACAAACCTTGAACTAGAATGATTCTACAACAAAATGCATCAAAAAAGAATATCACCTGCAGATGGTGGATTAGCTTTGCATGCCAGGACAGGGGTTCCCAACCTGGGATACATGTATCCCTTTGGGTACATTTGCCTATCGCAAGGGGTACATTACATTTATTGCACAGTCATAACAACTTAACTTTGAAGCATAAAAATGGATTCCACATTTAGTTCTAATAATCTGAAAGTTCTTTCAAAATTCAATGTTTTTTTATTTTGCTCAGCCTTTTTGTCATAAGAAATTTCAGAGGTAAAGGCTCATCCGCCGAAATGCTGAAGGGGTATATACATGGTCAGAGAAAAATTGGGAACCCATGTGCTAGAGCAGGGGTCTCCAAACTACGGCCCACGGAACCATTCCATCTAACCCGTGAAGCCATTTTATCCGGCCATGAAGACATTTTGTTAACAATGAAAACATAATATATTTGAAAAACATTTGTTGATTTGGTAGAATGTAACATATCCCAAAACAATCACATTACGTAAGATGTCCGGCCTCGAATTGTTGTGCAATAGCTTATGTGACCCTCTGACAAAGAAGTTTGGAGGCCCCTGTGCTAGAGGATGGAGAACTGAAGCCTGAAACTAACCATAAGACATTCACAAAACTTAAATATTCTGCACGTTTCAAATCACTCAGTATTCAATGAACTAATCATGTACAACAATGAAACCTTTTACCCTTTACTTGCATGATGGTAACATTATTTTAATTTAATGGTCAGTGTATTCTCAAATCAACAAAATACCTGATTGAAAAAACACACATGTACATTAAAAAAACTTACTTCTTTTCATCTACAGCTATTTCTCCATAAAAGCTCTTGAGAGAATTGACCGATTTCACCAGCTTTTCCATTAGTTCTATACAGGATATTTAATTTCACATAACCTTGGACAAACTGTAACCACCTTTACTTGACAAGTGCAATATACACCCTGTCACAAAGTAAGACCTATAAGTTTGCTAATGTAATCGGAAAGAGCAATCATAAACAGCAAAATATTGTGCATAAATAAGCACATCAACAGTCTCCTTCGTTTAATGAAGACAGGACATAATACAGTAGAACTCGTCTAATTCGTCACTTTTTCGTCGGTCCCGGCAGAATCCCTATCTTTTATGTACATTTCTGTTCGTCTAATTCGTCAATTTGCTTAATTCGTCACCTCTTTCTATTCCTAAGAAGCGTTTTGTTCATCTAATTTGTGATTTGCAATTTCACTTTTGATGTCTAAGCAGCTAGTACGTATGGGAATTCAAACAAATTAAGGATCTTTATCTGAGAATTGCTGCACCTCACAATTTGTTTATCGAATTTATACACGAGGTTCGAAGCACAACCCGACTCCCCATTGAGAGAACGCGGAAAAGTTTAGTAAAGATTTGAAAGGTGCTTGATTAAATTGAAGCGTCCATATAGAGCAGAGAAATCAATTGTTGTATTCAACCATAACGTCATAAAGTTGTATTTTACTGCATATAAGAGCACTATGTATACGAGTTACTATGATACAGCATACAAGCTTCTATGATAGAGCTTTCACTTGTTTGCATAATTTGTCAGTTCGCCTAATTCGTCACTTTTTTGTAATCCCCTTGAGGTGACGAATTAGGCAAATTCTACTGTATATTTGAAATTTATATACTTGCATTAACTTACTTTTTTGATTCTTTTCTACTTTAACCAGCAAGTTATATTTTTAACATGAACGATGACTGCATAAATGCATTACAGTTGAAACAGAAAGTTATTATTTGTTGGATCTTAAACAAATATGGTAACTAAGAATGAAAATTAAGCCTACTCTGAGTATAAAGATGTCAGCAATTCAGTGAACAACAAATGATGAATGTGTACAAACTCACCTATTTGTACACAATGACCACAATGGATTATGGAAAACTCACAGAATAGAATGATTAACTCACAGAACAAATTGATTGCATGAATAAAGCTAACAAAATATTTGAGGCTTGTCTACTTTTTATTATATATCAATTTGTATGTCACTGATACACGCACAGTTGTTCAAACACAAATTGTTTGACAAATGCTTCCACAACTGTGTAGTAAAAATTCTAAAATGAAAGAAAATCTGCCAATTCTTCTTTCTTCTTAACTCATGATCCACAGAAAGTTTAGCACAAAAAACATTAAACATAATGGCCATCACCATTTGCTTTTAAACATACACAAATGAAAAATATACGGGGACATATGCAGTGATTGCAGTCAATAAACCTTTGAGATCTACTAACCACAAAGTGAAAAACAAAAATGTGAAAAAATGACACTAAACACATAAGTTTGGTTGCATGAAGGGCTGTTTCCATAACTTATTTTATGCCAGGGGGCTTGAAACCAGACAATTACTTAAGGGAGGCATGGTAGAGAAAAGGTTAAGAACCACTGCATTAGGCTGAGCCCAGAAGCACATGTTCTGTTTCTTCACGTGACTACTAAGGTGGAAAATTTCCCCATAACTGAAAAAATGAACTCCAAGAAATCAGAATGGTCTTCGATTTGCTGACTCATGGTTTGCCCAAAGGCATGTTTCACAGGCTTGCTTGTATCAGTCTGAAGTTGTAAAATATGTATCTTATACAGAAACAGGTGAATATCCTAGTGCAGACGTAGGCAAACTTTTTGTACGGAGGTCACATATCTAAAAAATGTTGCAGCCGAGGGCCACATACTGTCATTACAAAGTAGGAAAATTTATTCAGTGCGTAAATAACCACATATTCATATTGCAAACAATTTTTGTATTCACACTCGGTACGTTTAATGCTATTTATGCAGTCTTAGTTAGAACAGAAACAAACTGTTTTCATAAAATACTAAGTTTTTATGAAAATGGTAAATCTCTCATAAAATTCTACGTACATAGGAGTTTCTGCAAGTTCCAGCGGGCCGCATGAAATTGTCTCATGGGTCGTAGTTTGCCCACCCCTGTCCTAGTGCATTACGAACATAACCAGGCCTGCAACAAAGGGGTGGGCAACTGGCTACAATTCACCACCCGAAATTTTTAACATCAAGTTTGGTTGTTAGGTACAACAAGTTCCAATCATTTTGCGCCACCCAAAAAATATCACCTCATTGCGGCCATGCGCATAACTGAACACCTTGAAAGATTTTTCTCCTGAGACAAACTTCTTTTGGATTTCCTTGGAGACTGCTCCGAACACTGTCTCATTGTGACAATGTGATTTTCTGTCCTGACTAACCGTGGTTGGCCACTGCAACCTTAAACTTTATCCTGTTTTGAGATACACCTATATATCGGCCAGCCGATATTTGGGTTTTACCGATATATGGGTATAGGCTAAGGCTATATCGATATAACAATAAAATCAGCCCCAATCAGCCTCAGTTGGTTTTGAGAAAACATTGTTATATTTGTCACGCATGCAGACAACTTGCGCAAGAAAGCAGAATGAACCAAGTCAAGACAGTTATCTTGCAGCAGCACTAGCAGGTGCATTTTCATAAACAAGCGGACAAGATGAACCATGAAGCACGCATTGGTCGTCGCAGCCAAAACAAAAGCATCATCATTAATCTGATTAATTAAAAATCATAACAAAATATTGACATTGTTGCTGCAATTTCAAAAATTTTTAACTCATAAATCCTGATTTTTGAAGTTTCTGAAAAAAAGGTAAGGCACAGAATATATTATATTTTTGATAATTAAGCAGAAAACAATACGTAAAAATTTCGGAATTATCAGATATCAGTCCTGAATTGCCGATATATCAGTATCAGCCCCATAAAAAGCCGTATCAGTCGGGCTCTTAACCTGTACACTTCCCGTCTCTGAATTTATCCACCAAGCAGTTTATTGCCTGGTTGGAGCATTTCTGCCTGAAAAGTACCTTCAAAATTGTTGTTAACTTTGGACAAGTGATTTCACCATGAAATAGACCTCTGCAATCTTGATGCCCGTTTGAATACAATCTCCACTTCTTGATCCATTGAAGCTGGGAAAAAACTTTGGAGCTCTAACTATGATTTGCCAAGAAAACAGAAGCCTGGGATAATTTGATGTGAAATGATAGCAATAACAAGATGGATGCATCTTTTGTGTTACCTGAATTTTGCTTGTCATTAAAGTAATGGTGCTACTTGCCACCATGAAAGTAAAGTGATTCCCAATTTATAAGCAAAATAGTAAACTGCAGTATGACATTATAACAAAGGCAATTCATGGGATGACATTAGACTCAGAGAAAACAATAAAATTATTTTGGGATGACTATTTTATTTCTGTGCTGTTGCAGTACATGTAGTTTGGCAATTAAGGAAAAGGGAAATATATTAAAAGGAAATTTATATTTCCTTTAGAATTAAGGTTTAATGCGAGATTTTCACTTGAAAAAAAAAATTAGTTGATTTGGACAAGACGATAAAAAATTATATCGAATAATTACGTTAAAAAATACATTTTTTGTATTATTGATTTGCTCAGAAATGTGCATGGTGTATTGTGGAAACCTCTCGGTTAGCATTGCGTTGAATGTGCAATGCACCATGAACGGGATGTGTGCGATGAATAACACTCATATATATGTGGTGCGAACAAGCAATAATAGAGTGATCGTGGTGTTCAATCTCTGCTGATACTGACAAGTGAATGACTGAATGTAACAACTAGCATACATGAAGAGTGATCACGACGCATGATCTCTATTGTTGCTTGCTGCCACAGTGTGACGGTTTATGCACTCGCTGCTCAGGCTTTCACATCGCAACAGTATCTTGATTTAACATCTTTATTCACTCACTTGAAAATGTGTGATGTGTCCTACCTAATATAAAAAACTTCTGTTTAGTGTTTACAAAGATGATTTGAGCTTTTATAGCACTCCAGCTCATCAGTTCAATTAAACAGTTTTATTAGAGACTATCAAGTTTTACTGAAGATAATACAGTGCAAGATGTTACAAGTAGGGCTGCAGAGAACTTGTAAAAATGGAATGGCTCTGGCTCCGGAGCTCTCTGTTTTCGTAAGCATGGCTCCGGCTCCAGAGCTGTGTTTTTTCATAACATAGCTCTAGCTCTGCTCTGGCTGTGTTAATACACTTTAACAGTTTCGATATTCCTAGTGCCTTCTTGTTGGAAGTGAGCACATTATTCCAACATATTTTAAACTAATCTTAAATACTGCTGCCATTATCAGGCCTGCGTAATCGGAAGGAGTTTGGTTTATAGTAGTCGGAGGGGGTAAAAATTCTTTTTTAAAAATCTGACTCCGGTCTGGTCCTCTGCTCGTCAAGTATGACTGTGCCACAAAAAAGTGCGTAACCATCATACTTTGCGTTTTTGCATAAGAACTTAGTCTTGCAAAATGCGCAAACATGTGCTGTGCTGGTGTTGACTAACTTGTCCACACCACACTTTGCAGTAATTCCACAGTCTGATGTGACTAGAACAAGTCCCAACTTGAAATAAAAACGCATTGTGACCTTAATCCAAGGAAGAACAGATTTTCGGATTTCACCACGGCGACCTATTTCGATCAAATCAATTAGTTGCACAGCATGAGCGCACCATGACAACTGTCAGTGCGCAAAAGATAATCTCATATTTGGTCCTCGGTCATGTTCCTCCTAAATGTTGCACGATTTAATCCAATTAGTTGACAGTAACACAGATACTTATATTTGTCCTCTGCACTAGTGTTTTTCAACCAGGGTTCCATGGAACCTCGATAGCAGCGTGGCAAAAATCAATGAACAAGAGTTAAGTTTGGAGTTGGTTGGTAGGCTCAATTGCTTGAGCTATTCGCTATGGTGGTTACAGACTATTCAAATAACTTCGGTTGAAAAGCCATTTGAGATGGTATCATCTTGAAAGTTTAGTGTGTTTTGCGACAGTGTCACGTAGCCGATGTGTGGAGACTGCAGACCAGGAGAATGCTCTTTTCCATTTTTCTTGTTTATTCAAAATCGTGGACACACACTGATATCAATAATATCATTTACAAAATTCACAGGGGATCTGTTTTAACCAATCATTATCGGTGTTCAGCAATGGCTTTAGTTGTAGTTATTTTAGACAAAAGCTTTCTTTTCTGTCAAAAAAAATAAGATATTTTTTGCGAAGGTGAGAGATAAAAGGCCTGTACATCATTTTGAAACAAGATTCAGTGTTCTTGGAAAGCGCAAGTAGGGTCTATGAAATCATGTGAAAAGAACTGTCACTTTGAGTAAATCAACTGCGATGCGAAGCACTGAAACTAAACTTAATCTCACCAACAGCTAGTCAGCTACTACTGACCGGTGTAGACTATCTCGGTGCAATTCCCAGGTGCGATCAGCATGCAGGCATGTGTGTTGACTAGCAAGTTTTATACATCACTGAGTGCCATTGTTTAGTCATAATTCATAACTGACAATAGTAAGGTGCTCTTGTTTTCCAGCACACTTAGCAAACAGTGGTGGATGATGCATCTCAGAAAGGGTATGAAGCCGGAGTTGCTAATTTAACCACCAGCTCCAGTTAAATTTTAAAAACAGCTCTGGATAAATTTTAAAAAAATAGCTCCAGCTCCACTGAAAATGACTGGCTCCAGGGCTCAGGCTCCACAGACCTGGTTCCAAGAACATGATAAGTATTCTCATCACTCATATCACCATATATATGAGTTGTGTATGCACTCCCCACACACTCTTTTCCTTGTCGCATGTCTAGAACCAGTAGCATGAATTGTTATATTCCTTGTATATTACCCATATGTTCATAAGAGACTATGTAACCTATTTGCGCTTTGGAAGCAACTTCACAAGAAGCGCAGTTGGGGACTCTCTGCTTGAGTTGATTTTGCAATTATATAGTAATAAGTGGCTTACAGTTGGTAATCATGCAGCTCACAATTAGCAATAAGTGGTTTAACCAACAAATTACATTGAAAAGTACTTCACATCTCGAATTACCAAATTGCTAACATTTCATAAAAAATATCAAAGAAAATAATGGCCTGGACCATTCAGCACACCAAACAGTAGCTAGAGCGAGAATGAGAGATGTATTTAGCGACAGTGAGTAACGTATAAGTGTACACATGTTCAAAGAAATACAAAGAAAATAAAAATAATGCATAGCAAGCGCTACAGTTGACAACAAAACACAAGAAATAGGCCTATAATCTTTACTGTGTACAGTGGGTCATTTTGTTTTATATATATAGATTTTTTTTCCAAAGCTCGGACATCGATAAACCCCAAAGTTATCTGGTCAAGATGTCCTGTGAAATGTCTTAAAGACCAAATGTAAATAGAAAGAACAGAAACTCACACGTTTCAAAACATAGAAAGAATTACGAAGAAACAAAACATAAAAAATGAAAGTAATACCTCATGAAATTTAACACTTTGAGAACCGGCGTACGATATATTCGTACTTTGATTTCGGCCTAAAAAACAGCAGTTTTCGGTTGCCTTACCAACGCCCTAGCTCCTCCGCCGATTGCGC
>JGI24021J15306_10006192_pt1 | contig 14351 bp, 9 predicted proteins | sample Ectturendosymbi1_FD_15306 | JGI IMG/M metagenome (IMG submission 15306) | reverse complement strand
CATGCCGCATTATTGCCGCCATGGCAGGCGAAGTGGTTTAGGGTAGGGTACCTTATGCAAGGTTAAATTTTTTTGTGCATAATTTCATAAATACTCACTTCCAACTAGCTACGTATGCATATAATAGAATATCTGGATCTGAATCCTTTAATATTCGAATTCAAAAATAAGAGTTTTTTAAAATATTTAAATTCAAAATAAATTTGGATTAAATCAATATGAAAAATACCAAAGTCGGCAAAGCAAGGAAGTTTTGCAGTGGCACTCCTTGCGCTTCTGAGTAAGAAAAAGAAACTATCACAAAGCTCATGTCANGGCATTGTGTAGTGGTGTAGCTAGCCAATTAACAGGTNATGTGATTGTTGATCAGTGTTCTAAACCTCTGTCTGTGTGATCAGCTCATTTTGCTGCAAACAAGTTATTCCAGAATAGGATTCAATATTCTGGATTCGAAATAAAAATTCTGGAATTTTCCAAAATCTCTGAATGTTCCATAGACCTTCCAACCTCTGACAGGTTTTGTGCATGTGTTTCTTGTCAGTGCATGGCAACAAGTAACTTACTGAGTTTTTTTAAAGCCATTTTCAAAGTCCAATTAACCCAAAAATTGACTGGAAGTGTTTTTATGTCTGTTGCTAAGCCTACAAAACACTAGATAAAAAATGCTGCTTAAAGTATACCCAGCATGTTAGTGGTATCATGGTTTTCGGTTCAGCTCTCACCAGGTGACTTTCGTTTTGGTAGTGATTGCACGTTTCAATTCATGGGACTAGTTTTTTACTTTTTTAAAAGTTTCCAAAGTTTAGGTTTAGTGGTTAGGGTTAGCATTAGCATTGGGGTAGTATTAGGTTAGCATCAGGGTTAAGGCTACAGTTAGGCTTAGGTTTTAGGTTAGGGTTTACCTTTTACGTTTAGTACGTTTCTACCAAGCGTAACTGCATTCTCCTCATGCGTTGCCGTCACGTTACAGGTGGCGTATTAATGGGTTTTCAAATATCAAAGTTCTTACTATTATTGCTAAATGATGAGAACAAGCTAGAATCATCGCAAGAAGATGGAAGAACCAGGCAAGAGATTACTCAAACAGCTTGCTGCAAAACTAGACCTTGTAATTGTAAAGCAGGGGTCTCCAAACGTTTTTGCCAGAGGGCCACATAAGCTATTACACAACAGTACAAGGGCAGTATATCTTACGTCATGTGATTGTTTCAAGATATGTTTCATATTACCAAACAAACAAATATTTTGGATAAATAATATTTTTTCATGGAGGAAACAACTTTGTAGGCCAGATGAAATGGCTCCATGAGGCGTAGTTTGGAGACCCTTATTGAGTGTTGTAAAGGATTAAAGTGGTTATTAATTATTTGTAGCCCTAAACTTCAACACTAAATGCTAACCCTATCCTTGAACACTAACACTAAGCCCTAATCCAATACCGTAAATCTAAATTCATGTCTGCTGTACAAAGGTTTTTGAGAATGCACATCAATAGCGGTCCCAAAACTTTCAACATACAATCTTATGTGAGAACCAGTGATCAAATCTCAAGACTTGGTCTCAGACTTAACATGGAGGCTTGATTCTTTTTTGAGAGTCTCAGGTCTTGTCTCAGTATTGCAGGCTACAGGTCTTGGTGACAGGCCTATTACCTTGAGACTTTGAATACTGGAACGATAATGCGTAGTAAAATATCTGTAATGAAACGTGTTTTGTGTCTGTTGTATCTGCAGGTAAGAAGCAACCAACGCAGGTAGGAAAAATGCTAGAAACTCGATAAAAGTTCAACTTTGAAGTGATGATGACATTTAAAAAAATTACATGAAAATTTTAGCATAATCCATAAATTTTCAAGTCTCAGTCTTTGTCTCGAATTTGAAGTACTGTGTCTGTCTCAGATTTTTGGTGAAGTTGGTTTCAATTTTTTTTTTCAGGTTTAGGTCTCTATTACATCTTGAGTGAGAACATCAAAAGTGTGTTCTGCATTATCAAAAAAAGCAACACAACCAATGTGTGATCCAAACCGACAACCCCTTGCATAGCCGCACTAATAACTTCCCACTTGACCATGTTGATAACAGTGTGAATCTCTCCAATGCAGTTTTATATTTGGCACTAAACCAGATACGATTGTCGAAGCCAGATATATCTGTTTTTTTAGTACTTCAAAACCAAGATATGGTCGTTTAGACACTATCTTTCTGTTATGTAGCTTCAAATGGTTACGTTTTCTGACTAATTAAAACTTCTGTTGCTGCTATGGAATTTATACACATTGAGTGTTGAATTAAAGTTTTCACAATCATGTTTGAATGTTTTCTTGCTGACTATGAATGAATTAAAATTTTGGATTGTTTTTCAATACGTATTTAACACAAAGTGGAATTTCAGAGTTTTTTTAGCTTTGTTAAATACTCTGGCAAATAAGAGTTAACTAAATTACTGTGAATAAAGAAGCGTAAGTGGATATTTTATCAACGTTTTTGTATGTGAAAAATGGATTCCAAATCTTCCAAATCGTTATCATCTTCTGGTTTGCCGATGGCTCGAGTCAAAATCATTATGAAGAGTTCACCTGATGTTGACCACATTAGCCCAGATGCTTTGTTTGCAATGACCAAGGCTACTGTGAGATATGTTTGTATGTTAATAAATTACAATTACGCTTCAAATTTGTCAATTGCATTGCAATTACAATTGAAAAAATATAGTTCTTTGTTTTGTGAAGAAATGTGGCAGGTTTTGCTGTAAAAATTGCGTAGTTCTGTGTCCCTCTCAAAGGTTTGACAATCGTTCACCAATATTTCTTATGTGTTTTGAGCATAAGTCATACCCCTGTTGATTTAGATTAGAATTTGCTTAAATTATTTCAATAGATATAATATTTGTGTGTTCACTATATTCCAGAGATCACTTATTACTACTAGTACGTTAGCAAGTCAAGCAATGTGTTTGCTCTTTGACTACAGCTGTCAAAAGGAAAGCTACATTGACCAATAAAAATGACTTGTAATAGTAATATGAGCAATCATAAGCATTGTTTTTGATCCTACTTACCAGTAATAGAGTTTTAAAAACTCCGAACACCAACTTAAGAGCAAAAGGAACTCAACAACTACTGAATTAGAATGCACAAGTGAATTTTTGCATTGAAGCTGCACATTAAAATGAAAGAAATTGTACAGTTATTCTATATGTAGCTTACACCCAATTAGCCAAAAACACAAAGGGGATGCAATTTATATTGATGAGCATTGTCCTAACATGTCTTGCCTTCCATGAACCTTTTCAGTCTGGGCAAAGTACCCAAATATCTAAATATTTTCATCTCAGATGATCATGAAATATTTGCCTCTTGCTTTTCCAAATACTGAACTCAGACAAGCACGTAGAACAGTGGTGCTCAATCAGTTGATTGTTGTCTACTGGTAGACCGTGGATTCCCAAGTCGACCACAAGGGATTTTGGAAAAAATAGTTTTTTCTACCGTGGTTTCTAATTAACATTTGCCTTACAATGATTGTAAAAATTTTCCCGCAGAGGCAACGTGGCGCAGTAACTGGCATTGTGACATTTCAATAACCCCTAACAATGGAGGTCTCCTGCAGTTGCCAAGTTCCATGTGTTGTGATGGTGGGGTAAAATGATTTGCTGGTTACTGAGACTAAGGCAGGCTGTTAGTTTAGTATACAATATGTTACATGTTATGTTAATTAGCATTAAGATCATTACATTGTAGAACTGCATGTGTATATGATGGCATGTTCTCAATTTAGTATGTTAATTGGATGGTTGCTCTTCATAGGAAGTTGATGCACATGGTTGCAGGTGGTGTGTGCGGTGCTCAGGAAGCCAACAATGATTTTTTTGTGCTTTTGTTCATGTTTGGGTATGTTGTTAACACCTTAGCTGCCGGTATGGTTTAGCCTAAAAACCAGCAGTTTGCACGTGTCTTTGTGTGGGCATAACTCCGGCATCGAAAGTGTTGAAAAGCTGTTCAAACACTGAAGACTCAGCAAGTCTGCAATGAAAAAAAATATTTTTACTTTTGGATTGTTTGTCGTGACATCATAAGTGGAAAGAAAAATCCCATACTTGGTACAATTATAATCCTACTTCCGCCTTGTAATTTTTGAAGGGAACTAATTCTCGTTGATAATCTTCCTTTTCAAACCAGGTTCTTTGAACTGCTAAGCCAATGAAGCTGGCGTGTCCTGATCGATTTCATCTACATATTTACATTCACTTTCATCAAAATGAAGTGTTTTTCGTACATGTTTTGTAGACATTGTGCAGGTATTACTGAGATATAAATGTGTATTAAATGTTGGAAGCAACACCAAACTGGTAAGGAAATAATCAGGGTTCCCACACATTTTTAAAAACCATTTTCCATACTTTTTCAATACAAAATTTAAGAACTTAAATACCATCACTTATCTTCATTTTTCCAAAATTTTATTCCAGGAACACAATGCAAAAAACAATTGCAAAACTGTCATTAGCAGTAAAGAAGAAAAATTAAATTGGCAACCTATGCCCACAGGCCGCATCCAGCCCATCAAGCAAGATCATCCAGCCCGCAGCCCTTTTACAAATTCTAATTGCGTGGCCTGACTAGTGGTAGGCTATATTTTATGAATTTGCTGTCCTTGCAACTTCTTGAGTTACATGCTTATAAATAACTACTTATAGAAACCACACTGTGCTATAAATGTACTGTATCTCATATTTTGGGCTTTCTTAATGAACTGTGAAAATAAAAAGTTAATCTGAGTAAAAGTCCATAATCCCCAGGTTTATTCAACATCATAAACAGCAAAATGAACAAAATTAGTGGTGGAAAATTAGTATGGCCTGCTGTACCTTGCAGTTTGTTTATGGGCTGTGGTTAGGAAAAGGTTGCCGACTGTTGGTATTATAGACGTTCATGCAGAGCATAGCAGAGATTACATCATTACAATGAATAAAACATGGCATATCCATTACATAATAGATGTAGTTAATTGTACCATAGTGCGTTTTTTCTGAAGTGCAAAGACTTGCTGACTGCTGAAGATGCAAAGCTAGAATGCTTGAAGTTCACATTTTATTCATAATTTCTGATGTGTTTCAGGTAAAAAAAGCAAGACAAATGCATGTTACCAGAGGATACAAAAATTAGGAACAATTTCATTCACCCTTGCAAAGAATTCATTCACCCTGGGGTGAACCTTTCACTCAGTTAAGAAGCACTGCTTTAAGTAATAACTGCAATGATAGTGACTGTATGGTATTCTTAATCATTCCCAAACTGATTCCATAGGTAGGTTTAGTGTCAGTGGAACAAGGCTTCTTAGAAATGAGTTTTATGCAGAGGAGCACCTTAGTAGAAATCAGAAAACTGCGATGTTTCACACTGAGGTGTCAGTGGACATTTGGATATCTACTAGTAGATAGTAAATGATAAACAGGCACTAAAGTCCATTGTGTTGAATTTTGTGAAAATTAAGATTATCAACTAAAAGCAAGTTCTAATTTAACATACATACACAATATTGAAAAGCTCACTGGGTCACACAAAACTTTACATGGGCCACTGGTTGGACATAGCTGTTCTTAACACAATCACTGCCAATGTACGAATATATCTTACCTAGAAATCCTACATTACCTGCTATTTTTGCGCCACTTTGCAACTTCACAACTTGCCAGTCAATTGTGCTAGAGAGTTGTTCAAATCCTTAAATGATGCAGCAAGCCTTCTAGCTAGATTGCAATGAAAAAAATTTTTGGTTTTGGGTTTCAGTTTTTTTATGGGTGATGTCATAAGTGAGGTAGGTTTTTGGCCACTTTGGCTCAGGTTACCTGGGCCTAACCACAAAAGGGAAGTATTTTGCTCAAGCTTTTATTGGAAACAAGGCTAGAGTCCAGGTCTTTTGAGCCTTTGGATGACTTTCTAGCATTTCTGGTTAAAAAGTTACGGCCTTAAAACAACAAATTGATTAATTTGAAGACAAATAAATAGCTTGGAAACTAATTCAGGTTAACATAAGCTCTACCTTTGGCTCTCAACATAACAATGGACACTGAAGAATTCAAAGTAATCACTAATTAGAAGCTCTGTTAGCTCAGCAATAGTGTGTGAGATATGAGACCAGACGTTTAACAGTTATACAACACAAATGACTCATTAGCACTGGGCTAAATATAAATAATGATGAATTGTGCTACATGTTATGAGGTATAGGTATTATGTTATGTACAACCATGATGAGTCTTGAAAAGGGACTGGATTAATGAAAGTCAGAACAATGCTATAACATTGACATCATTCATGAAAGAGCAGACTTGTTATTACTGGTCATAGGCAAGGCTCAGCTTTTAAACAAACACAATTCACAATGCCTAAGGTCCTAAGGATCTGAGAAACTCCACTGAAACAAACTTTTCCATGCGTAATTTGCAGTACTGAAGCTGAACCAAAAGTTGCGAAGAAGTTCAAAACAATATTATCAAATCTAATTAAGCAGAAACGATAAAATCCATATCCATCAAAATACTAAACAGTAGTAAGATTTAAATCCAAGTCTATGTTCATCTGCAGTCACTTTTTGGGCCTGTGAAGGACATGGAGGTATATTTCTTGCAGCAAGGTTGGGTTAGACTTGTGGAAATGACAGAGTGAAAGAGAGAAGTAAAATGGAAACTGGTTCTACCAAAAACTTAGATCTAAGTAACCTGGTAACAAAACTGCTGACATGATATTGGGCACCATTTTGTAGTAATAAAAAGACAGGAAAAATGTAAAATTTCATTTGAGTCGACATTGACCCGAGATTGCAAACCAGTGTCTCAACCAAGTCATGACACGACTTGAAAAAATTTTAGGTGACTCTGACTTGACAATATGACTTAGCTGCATCACTTGGAGAGCCCGAGCAGCAAGCAACAATAGTGATCTCACTCTGTGCTCTTTTACTGCTTGCTTGGGCCACACACATATACATGCTATTCTTAGTGTACATACTATTTGTGATGCATCATGCATGCGATACTGCACCTACTGAAAGTTTTCAAAAGTATAAACTGCTAAAGCATTCTTGTTTTTCAGCATCAGGGGCAATACAGTGATGTAATCACCTCCATGAAGTTAAAATTTATTACAATCAGTGTTTGTTATAATAATGGTTATACCTAACCATAATCACCACAGTAGTTGTTCCCAATGATATTTGTGTGAATACAATCACGCAAAAGAAACTCCCGCCATCATGCAAATGAAAAGAGCAGCATTAAGTTAAACTGCTTGAAACTTCTGTATTTACAGGAACTTTTTGTGTCACACATTTCATCCATGGCTTGTAAAATGGACAAAGGCTTATCATCCATCGAATATAAAAGTTTGGCTGATGTTGTTAATAGTGATGATTCTTTGGGATTTTTGCAAGGTATTGTCTATGTCTAATATGCCATACTTACTAATACTGATCATTAAAGCACTTTAGTTTGAGGGAATTGTATATACAATATTACATGTTCTTGTAATGAATAATTTTACNTTTCAAGTTCTTTGGAACGTTAGCACTTGCATGAAAAGGCTAGAAAATGGTGTGAATTTTGTTTGCTTAGACCAGCTATGTCCAACCCGCAGCCCTTGGGCNNCATGCAGCCCAGGCGACGGTTTTGTGCAGCCCAGTTTAGGTTTTCGCTGTAGTAAGAGAATCTTACATACTGACAACTTGTCCTTATTTTGANAATCTTGCATNTGAAATTTTTGATGCAGGTGGTCCTCAGTGCCACTTTATCACGTCTGTTACCATTGCAGTCAGGATTCGGACGCTTTCAGTACATTAACTTAAGCTAAAATAGTTTGCTAAGATCAAGTAAGTCATTCAATGTGTGGCCCTCATTAATATGTCATTCAATGTGCGGCCCTGGTGAAGATAGTGACTTGATTTTTGGCTCAGTAAGCCATTTGGGTTGGACATAGCTGGTTTAGAATCTGTCTTGTCACATTTGTTGCATTTTCATCCTGTGAAAATCAACCTCAAGAATTTAAAACGAAGAAAAAAGTAAAATTTTCAGATAGTTCTGTAGTGGAATAGCTAAAAATAAATTTTTGCAAGATGCTGTTAAACTTTCTAAACGACAATACTTTCTGGAAACAAGGTATAGGTGTAAGATGCAGAAAACCAGGTTATTTTTTTATATTAAACTCTGGTCATGTGCAACTAACAGTAGCACAAATAAAGTGCATTGCCACTTTAAATGCACTTAGGAAATTATCAGCACTCCACATTCTGTTGCGAATGCCAACTCAAGTCAGCAGGTGTAGGTATGTGTTCTTATAACGAAATAATTTTTTCATTCATTTTCAAACCTGCATTTCCTCTTGTGAGGTTTGCGGTCTGACAACAATTCTAAGAGGACTAAAAATACGGTACCTGATGGTTTTTGCCAACCTATGATAGTCCTGAAGGTTCCACATTAAGGCAAGAACAAGCCAGGTTGGAGAAAATAACATACTATTTCAAGTTTCCTGCGGTTGTTTTTTTGACTTACCCAACAATGTAATTTTCATCACTGTGATATCATTGAGTTTTAACATGCCGCAAAATAATTGAACCTAAGCTGGAGATACCCGGTGCGGATTTTGTTCCGGACGTAGCACTACAGACCCAAATTTTCACACTTTTGAATTTGGAGCCACTTCTCCGAATAGAGGGATCCCAGCTACGGTGGTTTGCCCACGTGACCAGAATGCCGCAGTAAAGATATGGCGAGGCACGTCCTGCTGGCTGTACCTCCGGGAAAGCGGCCAAAATGTTGGCCAGGGACTAGGCAGTGTGATTACTCTCCACCCTGGGCTTGGTCCCGTCTTGGTGTGGAGCATGCGGACCTACCAGAAGTTTGTGAAGATCGGGAGGAAAAGCGAGTGTTACAATGAACTATTTCGTTTATGTATGCACCAGATTTGTTATTTTGGTCGACCTGAAATTTGCAAGTGACCAGCTGTTGGTTAAATAACGCTGACATTCCGGTGATTTGGATTCGTGCATGATGTTTGTACGAACTGACCACTGCTACATTACATGGTTCCATCGGCGACATCAACGTGTTTGTTTGAACTTGTAGTAGTAAGATGTGACAACGGTGCTGCCGCGATCGAACACTTAACGTTTTTAGCTTTTTTTATTGCAGAAGTTATTCCTCACAAGATAAAAGCTCGCGATTATTTTGAATTACTGAAAGCACGGCAACGCGAAGAAGACGAAGATTCGAGTGATGATTAACTGACGCTGTCGGAGACGCCGACATCGTCATTTCTCTTTTCATTGTTCTGTTTCATGTGTGGGAACACGCGTTCGTGGAATGGAGCGATTGTCGTGTTTGTTGCAACAGGAATAGTTAGCCATAGTTTCGGAACAAACATTTCGCGCATTATCCTGCGATTGGAAGTTTTGGACCTTGCAACTCCATCGCAAAAGAAACTCTCGGAACATCCACAACATTCTTGTCTTCCATGGTCGCGCAACATTCGGTTCCTGGGAACGGGAAGACCGTCTTGCGACGGCACCCAGTACTTCTGGTGTTTTCAAAACTTTTTATGCGTGAGCTGTTTTTTTTAATCTGATGACTAAGAAATGGAAACGCTTCAAACAAGACACAAGTAATATCAAGACGGCCGAATAAGAGTGACATTTGAGTTGACGGCCTGTCCTGTGCAGACGTGCAGATTTTTGAACACTTTACACGCGATGCACCCATACTTGCGCACCCCGAAGTCTCAACTTCCGTTCCTCTCGACCCCAGTCCTCGTTTTGAGTTGGGTTGGTGGCTGATTGCTTTCAAGATGTGTACTCTGTGCATTTGTTCAATTACTAAAAATCCTGCTTTTGAAGTTAAGTGGCGATGCAGGTTGATGTTCAGGCAGTTAAGTGGAATTCGAAAAACCTTTTGTTCTTTTCAACTGATAGCAAATGCTACGTCGTGTGTCTTTTTCTGAATATGTTTGCAAGTGGTTCTTCTGTGTTGTTGTGCTTTTGACTGTTCTGCTCATAAACTACTCTTTTGCTTGCTAAGATTAGCAGTGAAAACTATCCGGTACACGGAAAATATTTTTTCAGTGCCTCGATCGTCTGGAAATTTCTTGTTCGCGTTGACTTCAGAAGTCACTGCATAATTTTCTCGCATGTTTTTTTTCAGCCAGGTGTTGTTATTGTTTTGACAGTTTAGTAGTGGTTGTACTGGTGGTCGCATGGAAACGCAAAGCACTCATTCAGAAGCGCCGGAGGCGCGTCTTGGTATTTTAGAGAATCAAGAACTGGAATCGCCGCGCGGGGTTTTGACGGCCGAACTGTACGCCGAGTTCCTCGCCTTGTATTTGTTGACGAACGACCTCGCGAACGCTAAGTTTTTGTGGAAGCGGATTCCCGACGAAGCAAAGACAGAGTCGGACGAACTGAAAGCTGTATGGGAAGTCGGAAAGGCTGCTTGGCAAAGGGATTATCACGGTCAGTGTCTGCGTTGGGACGAACCTCATAATCTGTCGTTGACGCTTTCCGTGCATTCTCTGAAAGCAATAGTAGGTGTTGTTAACAGTAGCGCGAAAAAAANATGACGCGGTTATCAGTAATATCACGTACGGTAGTTTTGTAACAGAAACTAGGTTCGGATGAGGCTTGGTGCTTTTTTGTAACTCATAGGATTTACCAACAATTGAGATTCTTTGCTGACCATAATGCCAATTGCATCGTGTATTTTGATCCTATCTTTGTGAAAGTTTAGGAAAATTGTTTTGTGCGTCTTTCTGGAAAAATGTTACCTTGCCCGTCCAGTTTTCGCAAAGGCCGAATGTAGATGAAGTGTAGTGAAAAGTGCACTTAACCACCAGTTCCAGTTCTTAATTACGGCGGAAGCCGCTCTGCTCTAGCCACGTGGTTGGTAGAACTTGTGCGGCATTAATGATCGGTTAAATTCTGGGCTTGAACCATTCCGGTTTCGGAAACTCCATCGATACTTCACTCAATTCTGCTTTCATTGCAGCTGTTCACTCTTGTTTAAATACGTTCGAATGGTCTGAGAAGATCAAACAAATTTTCGAAGAGTTTAAAGTCGGTATCAGAGAACATTGCTTGTCATTAGTTGTATCGGGCTACAGCAATGTAAAACTGGACTTTTTGACCAACATGCTAGGTGAGTGCATTTGGTTTGACGCGGCTGTTTGCTGTCGTTGACCGTGATTTACTTTTAGCGTTTACGGTTACCTATCAAAAATGATAACGGGATTGCTTATTGTTTTCGCTGGGGCGCCACCTTCAAACGGAACACGAGACTTCGGGATGCCTCTGTCCAGGCTTGTAACACCAGGGGGGCGAAGAATTTTCTGAGAGGGGCCCAAAGTTTTTAAAGTATGTCCAAAACATTTTTCGAAGGAGAGGAGAAAAATTTTTCCCCTGCGCCCTCCCTCCCGAGTTACGGCCCTGTTTCTGTCTACAGGCGACAGTGCATGCCTTGAAATGTACTTCATTTCTATCCTTGTTGCTCAAATGTTGTGAACAGTCCTGGGCATGTTTGCTAAAATGCGTCACAGAAATCTGTGTTGCTGAAAGTGGCAGGACTTCGGAAAAGTCTAAACACGGAGCCCAGGACTAGACTTTCCACGCGGTTTGCATTAAAATAAACTGCTGACGGTTCTGTTGATTTTTGCACATGTTACATTTCTTGCCTGTCGTGGTCATTGGCAAGCCATGCGCTTTGCGAAACGTTAAGTCGCTGACGCCGTTCCTCCCTGTTGTTTTGCAAAGCTCTCTTCACCATATACTGTTTTGGATAAATTGCAGGTTTGAGCGAAGGGGAAACGATGGAGATAATTAACGACCGCGAATGGTCTTGCAACGCCGACACAAAGATCGTTACGCCGAAGAAGAAGCGCGCGGACACTGATTTTAAGTTCATCAACGAGGAACACGTACACAAATTGACGCAAAACATTTTGTTCTTGGAAACGTGACGAGCGTACTGCGCTGTTCACCACATACAGAAACGCGCCGACGATTTCGAAAAGCGAGTGGCCGTCGGATGTTGCTAGGCCAACCGCGGGGAGATGAGACCTCGACCGGTGCGTTTCAAGAAGTTTAATTTTTTATCGCAAAGCAGACGGGAAGTTATTCTCGCTGTACAATTAAATATCGTTTTGGTCGTTAAGCGATCCGCATTTCAAAATCAAACTCGTGCATCACCCGTGCTATTGTGGTGTGAGGCTTGAGCTTCATTAACGTGGCGTTGACAGCGAAAGAGTTTTCTTGTAATTCGTTACTTTATGTTCTTTCAAAAACGTTTCCGTGTACTTTTGTCCATCACGGACGCAATCGTCCTGTGATCATCAATACACACCCAAGTGAGTGGTTGTGCTGAGGTAATATGTTATCGGCGGGGTTTGAAAGGTTTTCAGGTAAATTTTTGTCTGCTTCTGTCTCACTCCAGCCCAATAATGTAATTCTTCATTAAATTGCACTTGATAAATAACCATGAACGTGCTTTATACGGCTTTCGTGTATTTTAAGATGATGTCGCTGATCTTCAAAAAAATTTCATTGGCCGTTTGATAAACGTAACTTCAATTAACGCTCTCTTAGAACAGACGTAGCGTTTAATCAATATCTGTTGTGGTAGTTTCAATAAAATAACGGTAAAAAACTGTGTTGCAAGAAAAGTTTGACCCAACGATGAATTTTGACTTTCTTGACCAAATAACTTGGGATTCCCTCATGGAATGAGCATGAAATTTGGTTTGTGGACGTTTCATAAGCTTTATCAAAGTCAGAAATATCTTGAGTTTGGGTTCCCTAGCCATTACAATTTTAAAGTCTAAATAGTCAAACCAACTTGAAACAATGTACGTCCACGCCAGGGTTGTGCTGCTATCAGGAGTGTGGGAACACTTTCTCACCGAAAAAATAATACATCGGAATGCTAAAGTAATCCTCGGTATTTCAAGGGGTTAGGTTATTAGCATGAACGCAAGTAGCTAATTCATTACACTGCAACAGCCAAAACCGTCTCACCAACATTCCGGCTTTTGTTCCACCTTTGTATTTAGGTATTACCACCAGTGGTGAGATGAGATGGTCCAGAATGATTAATCTACCTTGTAATCACTATAAGTAATGCTTCTGATACTGTACTATTCTTCCAATTTCGCGAACATGGCTGCGTAATTCGTGGGATTCGCAGTGCTGTTAAAAATCCAAGTTTGCACTGTGATCGTCCTCAGGTTGAAGGGTAACCAACTACCATTGAAATCGGGTATGTTGAACGAAATCTGGGAAAGTTTCGTGCATCGAGCGTTTTACTACCTCCAGTTCGAGTAAGCTAACTTCAGGAGATAATCCCTTGGCCCAGTGCATTTTTCGGCATTGCAATCGCCAGTAAACTGCTGCGCACAACAGAAGCGAATTACAGATAACAAACAACGCTTTGATAGTTTCTTCGACAACAAGACAAATTATTTTTCGAGAGAAACATTTGTCAGAAAGGTTTAGCGTGAAGTCTCCAATGAAAGGAAACCGGACGCTTATATAATAATCATACTAACAACACTTTGCATGATGAATCGCTGATCGAGTAAGCGTCTGCGCTATTACATCTGGGCAATCATCCGCATAATCTAGTGGTTCGTAGTTTTACCTCAGTATCCCCAGGGGATATTCAGATGAGCTTTCTAGATCATAGAAGCAAAACTATTTTCGTGCAGGTTTTACAAAGTCACGAAAGTGGTATCCAGATTCAACACTGATCGGGTTAGGGGAACTGAAGCCTAGGAACTACTGGGTTATTAGGTCAGACTGTGAGGCCAGTGCTCGGATATATCGACACAATAGCATTTGTATGGGATGTGCAGTGGACACATTCACCAAGTCCTTATGCATTTTGCAAATAATAAACACGATTCAATATTTAATGCCATTTCACTAAATCAGGGGTTCCCAATTTCATTAAATCAGGTAAAACCTTTCTCTGATCACGCACCCCTTCAGCATTTCAAGAGATGAACAAACTTCTTATAATAAAGTATTTTATCATGAATAAGCATAGATATAATTAACAATAAGCATTAATGACTTTTGAAAATAATATTAACTGATGTGATAAATGTACCGCATTTATTCGATTGTTAGCCGCCCTCGATTGTAAGCCGCACTTACGCATAGGTTAGCTAAGCCTTTGACATACTTTCGCGTACTTGGATGTTTCGTGTTTTGACAACCCTGGTAATGATGTTTACACCACCACAACTACCTTCCGCTCATAATAATCCCTCCTGTGATGGAGTGTGCACGCGATGCTAGACAGGCCCCTAACCAGGG
>JGI24021J15306_10006191_pt1 | contig 14351 bp, 14 predicted proteins | sample Ectturendosymbi1_FD_15306 | JGI IMG/M metagenome (IMG submission 15306) | reverse complement strand
CACTACCATGGGCGCGCATTTTTATATTCCCAATGTTACGGGTTTAAATGACGTCGCCCTTTGTTTTTTTGATCACTAACTCAAAATCACATCGATATTGCAACCACCCACCCTTTCTGATTTTTCCAGATTCGATATTTAAATTTCATACCCCTCAATTTCTCAATAATCACTAAAAATATAGTATAATTAATATATATAAACTAAGGAGACTAACAAAACAAAATGTCATTAACAAACTATGAAAAATTAAAAATTATCAAAGCAATAGAAGATAAAGCTTCTCAGCTTAAAAGTCCTAAACTCAATGAAGTTCAGGAATCAAAACTTGAAAAGTTTGAACAATATAAACAAGCTTATCAAACAATCAAAACTCAGGACCCTAAATTCAAAATTCCTGAATTAGAACCAAAAATAAAACATGAACAATTTAATCTAGATGAATGAATCTTAAATCATTACACATCTAATGATTCAAATAAATCAAACAACAATCAAGGAGATATCAAAATTTAATGAAAAAACTAACAATGGAACAATCAATGAAGCGTTTAGCTAAAAAGATAAATTCAGATACTAAACGTTTTGAACAATATTTAAAAAATGCTACCCCAGAGCAAAAACAAAAGTTCAAAGAACAATTAGATCAATATGGCTATAGTGATATAATAGGAGGTAAATAATGGCTGGCTTACCTAATATAACTCAAGAAAAAGCTGCTGTCTTAAATAATTTAATTATTAAGACAAATGAAATGCTTTTAAGAACAATGGACATCTATGATTATCAAGAATCTTCATTGTTAACAATGGGTGAATGAAAACCAATGAATGGTGCCTTTTATGTATTATATAATGACTATTTTGAAGGTTCTTCCGCATATAATAAAGATGTTTACCCAAATGCAACTACAGGTGAAAACACACAAGCTCTAGACCCATTTGCTGATACTTCAATTGCAGATTTAAACGCTAAACCTAATGTTGGTTATGAAACAATGTATTATACTGATTTTAATTGATCTCGTAAATTATTATTACCAAGTTCAATTTTAAACAACTTTACATTTACTCAAGCTCAATATGCTGCAATTGTGCAAGCTATCAAAGAACAACTTCGTTTTGCTTTAAATAAATTACAATTTCAAAGAACTTTAGGTCTTTTATTATTAAGTGAAAAAAGAGATGTGCCTGCAAGTGGAACTGATAAAACAACAATTTATACATATGATGAAATAGATATGAATCGAACTTACAATTCATTATTTGGTGGTCCTAAAGTTGGAGCAAGCGGAACTAAGTGAACCCAAGCTGAAATTACTCAAAATCTTAAAGATTTAATAAATCAAGTAAACAATGATGCATATAAAATTCAAGCTGGTTCAAGACAATATTTAAAAAATACTTACAATGGTACAATTAAACCTTATTATGCAGGAAGTAAACGAAAATTCACTTTACTGATAGATTATAAATTAAGAAATACAATTAATGTAAATTTGGTTTCAGGTGTATTTCAATTGCAAGGAATTGATTGACCTAAAAATGTAACAATCAAATTTGTAAATACTGATATTTACGCTGAAAACATTGCCGATACAATGCCAACTTACCCTATTTGAGATGCTAAAGAAGGTAGTGGAGCAACTGCTAAAACAATTGATCAAACTCATAAATACCCCTATATGTGATTGATTGATAATGATTTAGCTAAACAAACAATTTGATATGAAGGAGAAACAAGTTTTGATGGACCAAAATTTTATCGAGTAATAACTCATTACATCAATATGGGTTATGTACGTATGATTAAAGCTTTTGCTAAGGTTTATTGTTTTGCAAAACAACCTACTTCTTAAATAAATGAAGAATATAGGACTTAAGGTACCTACAACTAAAAATGTTGCAAGAGACCTTAATGATTCGTCAAAATTAAATGCGAACGCTAGCTTTAGTACCAAACAAAACATACCTCCGGTCCAAAACGGTACTTTAATTAAAGGGGCTAATGGTGTTATCAATATTTATAAACAGGAGTACTCAAATGAAGAAATTCAAGGCGGTATTGCTCAAAATACTGAACATCTCTTGAATAGTCTTAAAAGCGGCAACAACCGCGGTTATTTGACTAATCAAGCTTTTAACTCGAAAGAATTAAACACACAGTTTAGCTGAGCTAAAAACAATTGAATTACCTTTTGATATACTTATAATTTAATAATTCAAAATGGAATTGAATTATTTAAATATGATGGCTTACCAAAAGGTTTAGATAAGTATAAAATAGAAACAATATTAAATAACAACGGACTTGTTGGAATTATTAAGGTAGACGATTTATATATCGCATGCACTGTTTTTAATTCATATGAAGACAAGGTTCAAAAACAAAAAGAAGCTATGGAACACTATCGATATTTTAGTGGAGCTCGCCCTAGTTATGTTAAAATAATAGGGGACTTTCCTCTTGTATTAAAACCAATTATAAAAGCTAAGAAAAACAAATTTCTAGTTGATGTTGATATATTTGTAATTCGTAATGATTTATATCAACATTCAACCTTAATTCAAATTGCAAGATATTTACAAGATTGATTAGAAATTTTAAATCAAATGGAAATCAATATCAATAAAGCATTGCCAAAAGCTTTATATATTTCAGATTCAAATGCTAATTTACAATCTAGTGCTTTAAAACAAACTTTAAATAATTTTGCAAATTCAGCTGATAGTTTTCAACCAATTATATTAGAGCAAAGTTTACTTGATAAAATGGTTTCAATGGGTATGAAAACTCCTTACATTCCACTTCAATTTCAAGATGTTACTATGATGTTAAAATCATTGAATGATTATTTTGAAAATAAAATTAAAGAGATAATGGGTCATAAAACACTTGCTGTTTCAGATAAACAACAACGTTTAGTTACTCAAGAAATTGAAACTTCAACAACTCTTTCTGATTTTAATTTAGAGCATAAAGTTAACTTAAGAAATTTAGATTTTAAAGTATTAAATGAAAAACACAATTTAAATATCAAAGTATCAAAAAATAAAATTCAAGAAGATAAAAACAATAACCTAGATAAAGGTCAACAACAAACAATGCAAATGAAACAAGGAGGAAACTAATGCCAATATATTTTGGAACTCTATGACCTAGCGCTCAAGATTTTTCTGATGCACTTCAAAGAGCTGGTTTTAAACCACTAGAAGGGGAACTATTTTTGTGATGAATTATTTTTCGAAATGTTCAAAGTGATTTACAAATTAACGCTCAAACTATTTTCAAGGCTAAATATTTAACAATTCAAGAATGAGAAATATTATCAACTACATATTCAACATCAAAAGCGTATTTTCAAACTTCAGTTGCTGATTTAGTAAAACAATCAGTTCAAGCTACTTCTAGTGCATATAGTGCAGCTGAGGAAGCAAATGTTGAATCAACTAAAAAATTTTTAATTGGTGAAAATGTAAATCAAAATATTTTAGATCAAGGTCTAATTAGATTTATTCAAACAATGGACCAACATTTTTCTCAATTAGCTCGAATATCTCCAATTGCCAAACTATTAAGAGAATATCGAAATCGAATTGCATTAGCTATTCCAATGGACAATTTACTAACAGATGTTGTACCACCTACTTTTGGAGTTGACCCAATTTCAACAAATGTGCAAGGTGAAATTCAATTAAAATATGATCCTCAAACCTTATTTTTACAAGCAAATGGTGAAATAAGTGTAAGAAATAGTTCTACAATTAAATTTATGTTTCCTTTAGAAGAAAATAATACTGATCAAGTTTCTTTATTATATAATGGAGATGATTTTGTTCTTAACGCTCAACATCAATTAAGTTTAGTTCAAAAACCTTTATTATTAAATTTTGAAGAACCATTAAATTTAAATAATGATAATGTAAGTTTATTATATGATAAAAACACTTTACAAATTAATTCTCAAAAAGAATTAGAAGTTATTAAACAACCAATTAAAGTTGGTGCTCCTTTAGATATTGTTGATGATACTATTTATTTAAAATTAGACCCCGTTACATTATATAATAATTCAGATAATGCTTTAAGTGTTGTAGAACACATATATGATGCTCCAATTAATAAATCAGGCAATACAATTAGATTAGCAATTGATTCAACACTTGGAGTTGATTCTTCTGGTTTTTTATATGTAAAACCTTTAACTTACAATGAACCTTTAAGATTAACAAATAATACTGAAGTGTATCTTGGTTATGAAGCACCATTATATCAAACAACAGGTCAAAATTTAGGTGTTAAAATTGATAATAAAACGGTTATTTTAAATAATAATAATGAATTAGAAGCTGTAGCTGCAGTTCCTGAAGATCTTCGTTTTAATCAACCTTTACATCAAAATGGTCAAGATATTTCTTTAAATTATGCTTCACCATTATATATGGACTTTCAAAATAAATTAACTTTAAATTACACACCGGTATTTGGGTTAAATAATCAGCAACAACTTGAACTTAATTTATCTAAACCTTTAATTTTAGATTCTAATGGAGATTTAAGTTTAGATTATAGTGGTGGAATTACAATGTTAAATTCTAAATTGCAATTAAATTTAACAGCTCCTTTTAGTGTTAACAATAGACAAGAATTGCAACTTAATTATAATGATCATGTTTTTCAAATAAATGAAAATCAAGAACTTGATTATGTAATAAAAGTTGATGATTTAGGTGATCAATCGGTATATACTTTAGCTATAATTGAATATAGTGCATATGATAGGTTAGGTTTACCATATTTAGATACCGATTTTTCTGTTAGTTCAACTTCAACTGGTGTTAATTATTTAAGGTTATTTCCAGGTCTTAAAACCAAAATAGAAAATGGAAACAATATTGCTAATAAACTTAATTCTTTAAATTTACAAGATTTAACAACCATCAATAACCGCCTTACTGAAATTGAAGAAGAATCTCCATGTACAGATACTATATATCATGAAGATATTTATAGATTTAGAAATAAAATTGAATCTGGCTCTTATGTAAGACATGATGCTATTTTAAAAGGAATTCCTGCAGGAACAAAAATTGTAAATGTAAAAGGTAGATTTGTAATTCAACACGAAGGTGGCAACTTTAGATTTTGCGCTATTAAATTAGATCAATTACAAGATTTTAGTTTTGTAACTCACCCAATTAATAATTATTATGCAACTTATACTTCTTATTTTAATGATACTCAATCTTACCCTGTAATTTTAAGAATATATGTTCAAAATGGAATATTGTATTATAATGTATATTCTGAAAACATATCAGATGATGGTTATAATATATTTATTGAATATCAAGTAATTGAGTGTGATTCTCAAGAAAACAATAGAAATTCTTGAAAATTAATTAAAGGAAATGTTCATTTAAGTAATGTTGAATGATTATACTTTTTTCCATCATATTTGAGATTAGCTAGAAATACTAATATTAACATTTCTTGAGATTATGGTGGTGAAAGTTTTACAAGTGGAAATTTTAGAGTTCAATATGGAACTCCTGTTGTATTACATTTAAATAATAGAAGTGGAGACACATTCACTTTTAAAGTTAAAAATTCAAGTTCATTTACTCTTAAATGTGTAAACAAAGCAACAATTAGAAATTTAACTATCAATAAGGTGATCTAATGGAAAAAGCAATGATCTTTAAACACAATTTACCTTATGATGTAAATGTACACCCTGTAGCTGAAGATACTATTACATTGGTTCCAAGATTTGAAAATCAACAGGTAAGAGATTTATATATTGACTTTCACTTACAAGGTTATAAAATTTCAGAATTAGGAGTTGCTTTATGAAAACAAGATTTAGAAAAGATGCCAGCTCGAGGTTTAGTATATAAAAATGCAAAGGAAATAAGTTTCATGATTGATATTGTTGATTACAATGAAGATGTATTGAATCGAAACTTTGCAGTAACAAAAACTGAATCAGGAAATTATAAATTTTGATGAATTAAAAAAATTGAAAGAGTTGGTCAATTAAAAGCAACTTTATATCAAGTTACTCTTACTTTAGATTATTGATGAACTTATGGAATTGATGAATTATTTGATCATGATAAACAAGTTTTAATTAAACGAGCCCATGTTAGAGGTTATGAACTTATAGATGGTATATATCGAGAACTTAATAATATTTGATCAAACCCACTAATTAATGCTGGCGAAGAATTTACACCTAATGAAGCAAATTATATAATTGAAGATTTTGATTTATTAAACACTCCTTTTGCTATTACAAATAATGGTGATATTGAATATACAAAAGATGATTTTTTCAGCGATCTTTCAAACGCGCTTAAAAACAATTCAGAGATTGGGGTATATGTTCCTGAAGGTGTTTTAAGTGATACTCTAATGAATACAGGTTTAGATATTTATTATTATTGAAGTAATTCAATTGAAAAGAAACCCACTTTAGATTGTCTAGATCTTAGTTTTTACCCATCTGAAGGTTCTATTGCTCGAGTAACTAGTGTTTATAATTATCAATATATTCCAAGTAATGAATCTTTTCAAACTTTTGGTTGAGGAACCAACGAAAAAGCTGTTCCTTATTTTAGTCAATATTTTTGATTACCACCTTTTACAGTTTTAACAGATCCTCAAAAAATAACTGGAAGCTCATCTCGACTTAATTTAAATCTTCCTTATATTTATATAGGAGGAGATACAATTTTAAATTTTCACACAAAAACTTGAGATAGTTATGTTGAATATTATTTTCAAAGTAGTGGTAAAAAATTATATTTATCACAATGAGAACAAATCAATTTATATCAATGTGGTTATTCTCTTACTGGTGAAGGAACCCCTGCAGCTTATTATTATGTTTATATGGTTGATTCTGAGGCTTGAAATTATCAAACTTATTTAAGATTTGATAAATTTTTCAAGCATTATTCATATAACAATATAGATTCATCTAATTTTGATATTTCTAAACAAAGAATGTTAGATGAAGTTAAATTACATAACGACCCTTATACAAAATATCGAATTATTATGCCTTCTAAAAACCAATTTGATATTATGCCTCAATTTGTAAATGATAAAATACCTTTAGGTTTTAAACATATTACAATATTAGACCCTGGACAACCAGCTTCCATTATTTTACCTTTTCAATATCAACTAAATAAAGAACCCTATTTTTATGGTTTATCTAACAACTATAATTTATCATTAGATGATAATACTAATTTTACATGACCAGATTCTTCAAACGCATATGATAATTATATGTTACAAAATAAATCTAGATTACATCAAAATCAAGTTGATAAATATGTTCATGCTAGTTTTAAAATGGCTGAAGATGCTGCTGGGGGAATTGGAGATATTTTTAGTGGTAATTGAGGAGGAGCTGCAAGTTCAGGAATTAAAGTTGCTGAAGATGCTTATTCAATATATCAAATTCATGCAGATTATGCTGCTCATATGCAAGACTTAAAACGAACACCGGGTAAATGAGAATCAAAATCAAACAACTTATTAGCAACAAAAACTTATAAAGCATTTGTTCCAATCATGTATAAATTAACTTTAAGCGAACCTATTAAAACAATTACAGCTAATTTATTTATTGCTCACGGTTATAACATTGGAGCATATCGCGCAATATACCCTTTTATTAACGGAAAACATGAAAGATATTATTTTAATTATGTTCAAGCTTCTAATTGTATTAATATAATTCAAAAGGAATTATCGTTAGGAATTAAAATGGCAATTCAAGCAGATTTAGCATCAGGTATTCAAATAAGACATATTAGGTCTTCAATGTTAAAATGAAATGGAGATTGAAAATATATGAATAAGTTTAACGATTTTAAAGTTAATAATGTAGAAAATAATTTAGCAATTATTCCAAATGAAAATAATTAAAGAAATACCAATAACAGAGAGTTGAACTAACTATTTAACTAAATTAGAAAATGGGGCATCAATTTGAAATTTTCCCATGATTGATGAAAATTTTAAAAGTGTTCACATCAGAGTCATATTTTCTGAAAGAGGTAATAAAGGTAAAACATATAACTTGAAAAGATATGCATTAGAGTGTTTTAATAAAAATCAAAAACCAACAATATGAGTTCGAAACACAGCTATTAGTTTACAAATGGAAGCAAAAAGATTTTTAGATGCTAATACAATAACAATTGACCCAGTGTTTTGAAAGGGTTTAAGCTTAAAGAAACAAGGACCAATATATTTAATTACTAGAAAAGCAAAAACTGTTTTTGTTCTTTTAAGTTTGAATGATGTCAATAAAATGAAAGGAACTAGATTAGATGTTAACCATATTATCTTTGATGAAATAAATGAAGATTCATCTCAAATAAGAGGAGGAATTGTAAAAGCAATTGATTCGTTAGTTCACTCAGCAACTAATTCTGTTAAAAATTATAAGAAGCAAGAAAAGTTGAAACTTTGATTTTTAGGAAATAATAAATCAATCAATCACCCTTATTTGATAAAATTAGGAATCAGAGATAATAAACACCCACTAGCTTTATATTCAGTTAGTTATAAAAAACATAAAAGACCATTAGCTGTTAAATTATGTGCTCAATATTCTAAAGAAGAAATTGCTGATATTACTGCTAAAGCTTTTGAAAATAATGATTGAAAGTTTATTCATTCCTTTGTTTTAGAAGAATCTAACCATTCATATTTTAATCAACCTTTTGAAGAAGAAAATCTAAAGGTATTACCTTTAGATTTAAAAAGAGCTTTTATTCGCCATTGTTTGAAGTTTACTTTGAAATATGATACATATTATTTAAACTTTTATGATTTAGGTGTTGTAGGGCGATATAACAACAATCATTATCATATTGCTAAAGTTGAAAAGAATGAAATAAGTTCCAAAGTAATTACAAATTACCCTCAATATATGGACGATAATGCATTATTCTTAGGAACTAGCTCACGATTGTTTTCTGTGTTAATTTCAAGTCGAAATCTAACTTATCAAGATAGTTTGAGTCGTATTTTATTTTTAAATAATTGCTATGGGAAAGTAACCTAAATACTCTTGATTTATATATTGTATCAACTTTATATGCATTTTTAAGATCTACTGTATAATCATCATCAATAATTTTAGTTTGTTCACCAGAAACACAAGTTGTTTTATTTCAAGTTGGTAAAATTTCTTTTTTATGATAAATAATATCTTTACCACCTTTAAAACGTTTTCCTTGAATTTGATTTAATAATTTATGTCCACTAATAAATTTTTGAAAACCAATAAAGTGAGTAAAATACAAAAAGTGTTTTTGCTCTAATGTTAAATCATCGCTGAATTTATGATATTTGAATTCTCTTTCAAATCTAACTCCTGAAACTTTAATCTTACCAGTTTTTGTTTTATAATTTATACCAACATATTGTTTTCCCCTTCTAACTAAAAAATGAGTAAAAATACCATCATTTTTTCAAAAACCAATTTTGGTTTCATCTTGAGGAATATGATCTTGAGGTCTAACAAAATAAGCAGAATCAGTATCACAATAAATAAATTCATCATATTTATCAATTGAAATTTTACAAAGATTAATTCGAGCTTGAGCTGATATTGAAATACCTAATGGTAAATAATGAACTCTCAATTTTGTATAAAGAAAACTTCTTTTGGTTTCATTATTTTCATCTTGAATTTCAAATTCAAATTCCTTAATTAATTTTTGACAAAACTTTCCATAACCACTATTCAAAAACAATTTGGCAATCATTTTGTTATTTTTATCTTGTTTCATTTTATATCACTTTTCAACAAAGTATTTAAAAAAGTAACTAAATTTTGTTGCTTTAAATACAAACTCAACTTCATAATTAAAAAATGTTTTTACTTGGCTTAGTGTTGTTATATTTAATTGTTTGAATAAAAATAAATATTCAGTTGAAGTTAAATAAAATATGTCACCTTCTTGAATATTTTGCATATAAGAATTTTTAACATGATAAGAAGCAATTTGATAATTACCATCTCAAGTAACATCTTTAAAATCAGGTCGATTTTCAGTATTTCTTAAAAAGGGTATACAATTTGGTATTGAAATATTAAGATTAGCTTGAAAAACAACAAATTGATAATATTTTTTATTAAATAAAGAAGGGCGAGTTTTTAATTGGGGACCAATAGGACACATATCACTACTGTGCATAACATTAGGGTAAGAAGAATTAATATCATAACCTCAAGCAGGAACAATAATACCTCGATATTTTTCATTAACATGGCATATGCCACCTCGATAATATTTTGCCTCCATATGTTCACGTTCATCATCATTTAATGTTGTTGAAACCAATTCTTCTTTCATTATAAATTTTGTGAAACTTTTCTTGGTTAAGATTTTAGAATTATATTTTCTTTGTAAATCTCAATCATTAATATATCAAGTTAATCTATTTCGTTTTCCTTTTTGTTTTTTAATTGGAAGTTTTCGAATTTTATTAAGTTGTTCTAACTCTTTCAACTTATTATTTATAAATATAAATAATATTTGTTTATAAGCAATAGAAGCTGCTGTCATTTCAATATTAGGGTAACCTATTATTTCATACATCTTTAAAGTATGCAACAATAAAATTTCAACATCTCTTAATAAATAAGATAACTCGTTACCATCTTGTTCTAATTCTTGAATATTTTTATATGTTGTTATCTTATCATATTCAATTGATAATTTTGGTAACTTTATATCTTTTCCTTTTAATTCTAACGAATTATTGAATTGTAATCAAGCATCATAGATATGAATAACTATATTTCGATTTTTATGTTTTGAATCTTTTCCAATGCAAATAGTTGCATCATAATAATTATGATTTACAATTAATGTTCTATATTCACCAATTTCAAGTTTATTAAACTTTTTAACTTTTTCTTCAAACGATAATTTAGAACTTGTAAATACTTTAATTAAATATTCTTTGTTCTTTCGTTTTTCTAATTGTTTAAAAAACAAAATTTTATATAAATAGTGTTTCAATAAAATTTTTTGATTTTTTAAATTTGGGTCAATATATTGTCAAGCTTTTATAAAACCTTGTTTTTCTATTTCAGGTATTAGAAAATGTAAATCAAAACCACTCCCATTTTGAAATAATACAATAATTGAAGTTGATGCAGATTTTAAAATTGTAAAAAAATCTTGAATTCTAATACCATAGTAATAAGTTAAATCTCCAACTGTTTTTATGTTAACAAATTTTTCTTGAATTAATTTTTTAACAACTATTCGATCAAATAAATATCGATGTCGAGTTTTTCAATTATCATATTTTGAATAAAATACAAAAGCTCAAGAATATACCTGAGCGTGTTGTTGGAGAGTTGCCTTAGTTGTTTCAAAGTCAGCAGATATAATAATTGATCTTTTTGTAATATACATTAATCTAATTTGTGTTTTAAATTTACTGAAGTAATAAATGCTCCACCTTCTTTCTTTAAAGCTTCTTGAATTCTTTGTTCTTGTCTTCGATGTATTTCTCATCAAGCATCTTTTCGATCTAACAACCCAGCTTTTACTTCTGCCATAACTTCTTCATATACTTCATCATAAATATCTTTAACAATTAAATCTGCTTCAAATTTATGATGGGCATAACCTTGTTTTTTAATTTTTGCTTTGATCGCTTTTATATGTGCATCTTTATTATGAGATAACTCTCAATTTTTTGTATCATGTTTTGCAACATCAACATAAAATGGTCCAAGAAGACCTGATCTAGCTTCTACAATATTATATTTTTGTTTGGTAATTCTTTTTGTAATATTTTCAGCTACTTTTGCTATATATTTTTCATTAGTAGTTGCTAATTTTGCGTTAGCACCTCTATGTAATAACTTAAGTTGATTTTTAACAAAGTAAGCCGCTTTTGCTGTTGCTAATTGCTCTGGTTTTGGAATTTTTTGTCAAGCTTCTAGATTAGGAGCTAATTTAATTGGTTTTCCGTGAATATCATGTCTTAATGAAAACTCTAATTGTCTCAAACTTGCTTCTAATTTTCTAATTAAATCTTTATAATGGGAAATTAATTTTTTAATGTTTGCATGATAATTTGCAATTGTAGAACTATATCTCATGTCAGTGTTGTTGTTTGTTAATTTGTTTAACTAATTTAAGAATTGGTTTGTTATAGTGTTTTTTAATAACCTTTTTAAGTTTGTTATAATAAGTTGTATTATAAATAATATTAGAACTTCCAAAAATATGAATCTTAACACTTTCTAGAGGAGAATTTTCAATTGCTGCTATTATTTTTAATAAATATAAGATTTGATGTTTATATCTAAACTTTTTCATATTTACTACTAATTGATAAATAGGGCGCCCCCAACCCTAAATATGACCACCGTTGCTAATTATTTTTTAAAACAGTTTTTGCATAACTTATCTGCTTCGTAAAAATTATGTTTGGTAAATTTTGAGTTTTTTGATACATTATAAAATTTTGTATAACATCTGCTACATCTAAAACGTGTTGCATTTACATATTTTGATGCCATGATAACTCCTTATTTTGATTTTGGGTAATATAATGAGAATTGAGTATCTACAACTTGAACTCACTTCCCTGAATTTTCTTCTTTAATATTTCTAATATATGTTGAAGGTATTAAATAAATTTTGTGTTGTCAACTATTTTTGTGATCATTTAAAAATTCTTTAAATTTAAGTGCTTCATCTTCTTTTTTAAAGAAATTAGCTGTAAATAATTTATTGATACCAAAATTAATTGTTGTTTTAGTTAATCAACCTTTTTCAATTTGTTGTACTTTTACTTCTATAATTTTCATATTATTCCTTTTCGATTATTACTCTTCTACTAATTTTTAATTCAAATGGTAAATAATAATTTACTTCACTTGCTTTGTTAATTTTTGTTTCGTTCATAAATTCTTTTTCATATTGGTGAAAATAAACAACCAACACAGGTTTTTGAAATGGTTTGAAACCATAAGTATAAGGTATTGTTCTTGTAAAGATATTAAAGATGTTTGAAAACTTTGTTTCAAATTGTTCTTCAAAGTCATGACAATTAATAAAATATGTTAAACCTTCTTTATCTTTAAAATAAATTCGAATTGCTTCAACTTGATATAAATGTTCATTGTCTCAACCAAATTTTGAAATTTTCATAATTCCTGAATCTAATATGTCTTTATGAATTTCATAAACATATTTATCTCATCATTCAAATTTATGATCTTTGATATTAATTATCTTTTTAATAAAGGTTGGTACTTTTTCATTTTTGATATATTTTACATTGTATAAAGATGGAAGACCTATTGTTTTAAGTTTTGAATAAACTTCCATATCTAATAATTGTTTTTCATAAGCTAACATCTTAGTTTCAAAATCTTCAAATAGTGTTGATCAATCTCCTAATCGATAACCTTCTCAATCATAATCACCTGTTTGATAATTAATTGGGTTACGATCTTGAATATCAGCCATCACATCAAATTTTTCATATAAATGATCTAATCTAAGTTGTCTGCAACCTGTTGTTGCTTCTTTTTGACCATTAATTCATTCATGAACTATAATTGTATCACTATGAAGCATATTTTGTGAATAAAAGGTGTTGCTATTGAATGTAATTTTTGTTTTTTTCATATAACCTTTAAATAATTAATTATTTTACGGGCTCCGACCATACCCGTAAGTATCTTTTTTTTAAATTAAACTAATTTAAGAACCTACCGCTTTTAAACCATAAAAAAATATTTTTAAAAAGTTCCTATTAAGTCTCCTTTTGTTTATATATATTTGATATTGATATTAATATTGATAAACAAAGCTCCAACCTCTCTTTGTCATAACCAACCAATTGTTTTACATTATTCCAAGTAAACCTAGTCCAATTCCAAATGAATAAGTGGTGTGTGCAAAAGAATTAGGAACACGATTTCTTAAACGATGAAATGTTTCGGCTTCTAAAGTTGAACAAGCTAATTTATGTTTTTGTTTGTAATCTAAAATTTTGAAGAAATAATAAATTCGATTATATCATTTTTGTTTTAAACATTGTTCAATTGTAATATTTCCTTTGTCATATTGTTTATTGATTGAAAAATATTTTTGAATGTAATTCATTGTAAAATTTAAATCTTTAAATTCAACAACATATTGATGAACAACTTCCAATAAAAATTTTTCAGCTTGTTTAGTTAAATCAGAATACATTAATAAAGCTCCTTTATTGATTTAAGTAATTCACTTCAATTTTTACAATTAATGATGAAATCTTGAATAACTATTTCATCA
>JGI24021J15306_10006190_pt1 | contig 14352 bp, 7 predicted proteins | sample Ectturendosymbi1_FD_15306 | JGI IMG/M metagenome (IMG submission 15306) | reverse complement strand
CTCTAAAGCCACATTTTAATAAGATCTGAAGCAATTCATAGGTTTTTCAAAATAAAACAACAATTATTTGCAAATGAGCCAAAGGGGGCTCCTCAACAACTGTTTTGGGGAACCTTTCTAAGAGTTTGCCTCAGGCCCCTTTCTGTGAGGCTGGGTTTCAACCCCTGTTCACATTTGACATTACAGTAACACAAAAGTCAAAAGAATAGACTGGACGTTGAGAATGACATGAGATTAGTTCTCACCAACACCACCCCAAGACTTTCAAGACTAGTTGCACAGCTGCAAGCTCAGTCGTCCCACTAATTACCATGGNTAGCATGGGTGCTATTTGTTATGCATATGAATGTAAATACAATGAACGCAACATGCAAAATTATGTGTTTTTTATCTTGTCGGTTGCTTTTTGAACCCCATTAAAGTTGCAGTTAACGGCTGGGGCTGAGCGACTATGTCATATTTTTGAAGGGGTCGCGAGCTTATGTCATATTTTCGAATGGGGTCGCGAGATGAAAAAGGTTGTGAACCACTGTCTTATTCAAATAGAATTTGAAGTTGCATAAAAATTGAAAAATTACAAGATTTTGCTCGATTCATTCGCTTGTGTCACTTTTGTTGATAGTTACTTGAATACCGATATGTGCCAGCTTGAATCATCGCAAAAACAAGAAAGCAGAGCCAGCCTGGTTCCTCGAAAGCTTAAAGCAAAACTAGCACTTTTGTTGTTTTCTACTCCTTAAGATGAAGGATTTAGATTCAGTTGCTAAAATTACCAACAAAATATAATTTGTTGAAAAAGATTGTTATAACAAGAATGATTTCATTGTCAAAAAATGGAGCTGTAGGAAAGACGCCTTACTGGTATAGTGATGGGAAAATTTGAATTACATTTGCTGGCGTCGGAGTTTGTAGCTACCAGTACAGGTTTTTTCGTCACACTTCTCAAAAGCACAATGCTTGTGTACCTTCATAACTTTTTCCTTGTGCTCAAAACAAATTTAAAATCAATGGTATCTTTTATTTTAATGTGGTTCTCACGTGGTCACAGATTGAATGCCGAAGTCTGAAATATGATCTTTTGAACCAGAGTTCAAAATTTTCTAAATTTCAAATTTACCGTAATCCGATGATCGGTTTTAAGCTTTTGAAGCTGGCTTGAGTCTATAGCTTACAAACAAGTGTTTTTCACAAAACTACTGGTAGTTAAGAACTGCCATAGATGATACATGTAAAGATGGTGTGCTTAGCCTTCTGCTTGGTTCCAGTACATGACATTGTGGTATTTTGTTCTATGAGTACAACAGAAAGTTCGCAAAAATGTGAAACTAACAGACATTGTTATAAAATAATATTTCTTCTGTCAGAGTATGTTCAGTTTTCCAAATGTGATTGTAGGCCTACTTATAACTTAAAAGGAATTGCCCACTGAACAGTAAGTTTAATTTTATGCTGATTGTTGATCCCTGTCACTGCAGAGTCTTGCTAAGTGAAATAATTCAATTTAGCTAGACAACATTTTCGTCATCAATGACAACATTTTCGTCATCAGTGACAACATTTTCGTCATCAATGACAACATTTTCGTCATCAATGCCAGTTTCCGCATCAATGCTTGAAAAATAAAAACAAAAATCCGATTTCGTGGCATTCAGTCAGTGTTCAGTTTTAAATTTTAAATGGAATAAGTAACTTTGGCTTCCTCTGCTCTGCCTCAGAATTAGTTGCCTGTGCTTAAGGATTGGCGCTTCGAGATCATTTTTGTTTGCAGTTTCAAAATTGCAAACAGCTTCTTCACATATTCCTACAATGTCTTTTCTGAGACATCAAGTACCAAGGTCGATGTTTGTTGGATTTTATGAAGTGACGCAGACCGCAGTTTACCCGTTCTGACCAATTTTTCCATTTTGACCAATTTTTCAATTTTTTTAAAGCAGCGTTCCTTGGATATCATGCACGTACAACAAAGGTGTGCACGTTGGAGAGAAAAGAGACCAGGTTAGATGCCGGAGACCACTTGCAACGAAGGGTCACGGGACTGTAAAGAGATGTACAGGAAAATAGATAACGTGAATACGGCAGTATGTCGTAAGATTATAGACGCAGATAAAGAGTATTTTGGCAAAGTAAATCGAGTAAACTGCACGATTATTTACAACGTGCAATGTACTTGGTTTGCGCTCACATCCTGTCTGTGCATGCTTTTCTCGTGATTATTTTCGCAACAGCGAGCTCGTTCTTTACTGATTTCTGCGTTATGTGCAAGCACTAGCACTGCAATATGGTGGCCCGTTTATACAATGTTCATTTTTTTAGTATTGAAGAAAAATCACAAGAAAAATCACATTGCAAATTTTTTGATAGTGAGGAAAAGTATTTTTCACAAATAAATTTTTCATTTTAAAGAAAACTTTCGTATAAAATTTTTAAACGAAATTTTTATTTAAAAATATATTTTAATTGAAAAATTCTTTGAAACTGAAAAATTATTTTCTTAAAGAAAATAGTTCACGAAAACATATTTTCCAAGGAAAAAAATTCATGCCGAGTTTTTCTTTACTGTACCTAACTTGGTCAAAGAAGTGCTTCCCACTGAAGGTTGTAAATTAACCGTGTCGTAAGTTCGCACGTAGAATGTTTGTCTTTTCGCGGCAGTTTTTTCATCTAATAGTCATCGCTAACCTTGTCTCTTCTACGGTATGTTGATTTGAATCCTATCAACGAAGTCTAATGTCTTTATATTTAACTTAGTTATTGTTTTCTCGTTTTCATGCAAAGGATGGTATTTTGAAACTGCAAACGAGCATAACCGATATTAAAATGCAGCTTGTACTAACGAATCAGGTGAAGTAACAGCGGTGTTTAAAAAAACATTTTGGTATAAATTAATGAAATCACTAATTCAGTGATAAAAACCAATGTGCTTGTAAAAATGACTGACTTAAAGTGCAGAGCATCACTCTTTTCTCTCTGAAGTTTTGCATGATTTTTCTTGCTGAATCACAGTTACGTTGCTTAAAAGTACAGTATGCATTGCTCTTTCAGTTGTTATGCCGAGCAAACCGCAGACTGACCACAGCAAGTAGTTTCAGCGTAACAGCTCCGATATTTTGCGTTAAGCAACAACATGCATCGTCAGTGAGGTCATAAGTGCAATGTCGTCGTGCGAAACCTCGTGATGAAGAAGTAATCGTCCACAAAAGGGAAACAGTCTCGGGCTGACCATTGCAGGCGTTGTTCGCGGCAGCTTTTTCGGGTCAAAGAAGCTGTCACACCTTTGCTTTTGCAACGACACGAAGCTATTTATAAACAATGCCGAGATCATCGAATGTGTAGCACTTTACCATTAATCCAAAGGTCACGAGATTCATGCTTGACTGCGCACCGCAGGCGCATCTTTGAGAGAAGCTCATTCAAAGTCTCAAACCTAAGCATGGCCATACCTGCCAAATTTTTCGGGTTGATTCCTTGCATTCATGACTTGTTCGAATTTTTAATGTTTTCCCTTTCATGAGGCATATTTTAAGAACTTGTGGAAAAAACGTGTATGCTATACTTTAGCAGCCGAATAATTCAAATTCAAGACGCACAAGATGAATTCAAATTCAAAATAAAAGTATAAGTTACGGACAACATTGAAATAAAGTAAGCGTACTTTCAATAAAACAAGAGGAACTGTCCTTGTTCTTGAGTTTCCCACGTTGTCAGAAATTTCAAAACCGTTTTTACGTTAAAGTTCAGCAGGCTCCTCAACTTTTTGCACACATGCATCGGTGGTGATCTGATATCCTGCGTGATTTGGTTGTCGCGTGTTTGTTGAAGATTGTCCTCGAGCGGTATCAATTTTTAATGCGACTGTCTTTGACAGAAAACTGGTCTAAATGCAGAAGGACCACTGTCCCAAACGTTCCACTCGAGAATAATGCGCTGGAATTGATCTTCCTGTATACCAAACATGATCAAATAATTTTTTTCACAGCAAAAACTGCTTCAACCTGGGTTACACGTTAGCTGTAAATATACATCGATGATGTAATCGATAGGTAATTGCAGTTTCTATCAGGTTGGATTTTCTGAAATGGAAATTATCTGAGTATCAAACATCCAGAATGATGAAACGCATTTTTGCAAGCTGTAAAGAATCGGTCACAAAACCCATGGCGTCAAAAGTGTTGCACACGAAAGTATTCAACTGCTTAGAAAAGTAGCGCTGCTGAAGTGTGAAGGCAATTACGGTAGCAGCTATCGTTCATTTCACCATTCTTCCAGCAATTAATTACGTCCAGAGTTGCACCTTAGCAAACTTAGAGAGCAAATCAATTTCCTAATGACCCAAACAGACCAATTGCACGTGGACTCTGCTTTAACAGCGGTAGAGGATTGCATGCTCTGCCCAGATCCGTACGAAAGGTCGAGTCCACTGCAAACTAAAACTTTTTGCAGACGATAATTTTTGCAATCCAATTCTCCAAATTGGCACGAGCTGATAAAGAAATCTGACCTTGCTCCAGACATTATTAACAGTTCCGAAACCACAGACAAGCCGAAGTGTTAAGCCTCATCGCGAAGGGTCACGTCTGACGCAGCACAGCGCTTAAGGGTGGATCAATTTCCAGTAGAGAATTATTGGGGAGCTGATTGACGCAAAAACTGAAAAAGAGGATAGGTGGACGAAAAGTGGTCTTGTTAACTGAATTGAAGCCCTCCGCTTTAATGGAGTTTCGAGCCTGCGAAGATGACTCACTGAAAAGATTTTGAAGCGTTGCATTGGACAGTTCGCAAAGTTAGTACAAAATCTTACCAATTCAAGGTGATTGCCTCAAACGGTTCGACGACAAATTGTTTCTAACGATATCGGTGACTAACGAAACGTAGTAACGCAATCGGTCTGATACTGGTCTAATTTACAAGCGATATCAACCCGAAAGCAATCCGATACAACTTGAGATAACTTGCTGGGTGCATTACATGATGGCTGTGGACTACAACTACCAGGTATCTTCACTGTCACTCTCAACCCTTTGCCTTTCAGCTGGATTTCATTACAATTGTCCCATTTTGAAAGACTCCTTTGTGATCGCAGCTTCTGTCGTATAGGAGAAACTTATGTTTGCGCAAACTTTCTTTACCGCTTCTTTTCGTAAGCTTGGGCTTCTGATTTATTTATCCCAAGAAACACGGCAGTTAGAAGCGTTGCAAGCGTTTGATTCAATCCGATGTTTATTTGTGTCAATAAAAATTATTAATTAGTCTGAAGACATAATTTAACGAAGTTCCGCCAAATGTAAAACAAATTTAACATAGCTGCTTAAAATGTTACTTATTTCTGAAGGACGAAAGGATATGTACTCACTACCTTTGCGTTCAACTTGTTACGCAAATTCGAGATGTCGATTCATCTGCAATAAAATGGTAAGAACATTTAGCACAATAACAAATGCGAATGGCTGGAAGCTTTTCTTAATGTTTGGTCAATCACTGGTAAGCATCATAGTGTGATTGTTTTATACCTAACCAATGGTAATAAGTTTATGTACGCTTCTCAGCTATAGGTGTACAGCAATGATTACAAAGGCTGGGCTGCTGCTTCAACCGAGCGCTTGCTCGCTGTTTGTCGCGAAAGCGGGAACCGAGTCATGTAGCTTCGTGTTTACAAAACACCCGTGGATTGAAAACAACTTTTGATTAGTTAACTGTTTTGCGCCATTAATCAAACCGATGAAAAGGCTTTTAAACGCGGCCAGTAATGATTCCCGTTGCTGTAACTAAATCCTGCTCGGTCGACCCGCTTTTTCAGGAAATAAGTTTGAACCGAAGTAGGCTTAAGTGCGAGCTTTGTTGACTCTGTTAAGCCGTGAAACTAACAATCTGGTTTTCAATGCTTGCTGGTATCATGTCATCATATTGTTCAGCGTGCGATAGCGTCTCTATTTCGACAGGATTGCTTGGTCGCTGTGAAAAGGCTAACCTTACGCAACGTTAGCTGTCACTTGAAAAAGGCACCGAGTTTTGCTGCCTTGAAAGGTGAAAAGAAAACGGTAGTAACGAGAAAAGGCGAATCTTCATTATCGTTTTGTTTTTGTTTTTGAACTTTTCCTGTTCAGAGAAAAATATCGGATTTCACTGCGCAATACTTGGCTCAAAATACGAAAAATTACTATTTTCTTAACTTTTCACAAGTACAAAACACTGTAACAACTATGCCGTACGTGTAATCTGCAATATAGTTTTTATTTTTTAAAGATTGTATCAAGAGCTAAAAATATAGTTGGTAAAGTTAAGCAAAAACGTGGACAAAATATTTTTATTGTTTCATTTTTAGTGGACACTTAGAGCGAAGCATTTTGAAAACATCTGCTTTAATGCTGAAATTTTATGCATGTTGGAATCATGTTAATATGCCCTTTCCTAAATATTTTTTTCCTATTTCGACATACGAGCCAATCCTATCTTGCAAAATATGTGCAATTTGTGCAGTGTCTCTTTATGGCTGTAAAAGCTTTGGTTCCTCTAGACATCATAGTGAAGTTAAACCGTTCGTATATTGATAAGATATCAAAACAAATTTTATAATGTTGGCTAAAAAAGGTGAAATGATATTTCAAGGATCATAAAAAGTTCTCAGTTATCTTATGTCGGAAAGCAGCAAAGATGTATCTGGCACTAAACAAATGACGTCAAGTTGTTCTACAGACAGAAGGTGATGGGCGACTTAGTCTCTGACGAAGTCGACCACATCTTGGCAGTCTGGGCGGTCCCGCATCTCATCTTAACTCAGGCTTCTCAGTAATTTTATGGTAAGCATAGAGTGATTTCAGTTATTCAAATGCGCTAATGGTCCCAGCAACCGTTCGGCGCGATAAGCAGCAGAAGAAATGCGTCTGGGTTCGGTTATGTACACCTTGCGTCAGCCTTCGCAATACGAAAGCAGCAGAATTAAATGCTTTCTTACAAATTTTGAAAAAGTTTTATTGTGGGTTGAGAACAGTCCGCGATCCGTCGCGTTGGCGATGCGTGAAATTGACGTCAAGGTCGAACTTTGACGAAAATATTTTAGTGATGAAACGAGTAAACAGTTGGTGCAGCTCAAATCTACGTGACACTAAATGCTGCAATTTGTCCAAACCGTTAACTTGACTCGTTCGAGCCGTGAACGTATTTGAACATTAAATACTTCAGTTGATATTTGCACATACAAACAACCTGCTGTTAATCCAACTGAAAAATCGAAACAGTTGTATTCAGTTGCAGTTGAAAAGTAATCTTAAAAGACTGACATAGACTGAAACAGATTCATTACCCCAAATCTAAGCGATCGAAATTCGGTATCTGTAAAAAAATCACTGTCAAGTTGCAGTATCACCAAACCAAGAGCATGGTGTTATAGTTTGAAAATCCTTAACAACAAGCCACGTCTTTATATTAAGAGAGCCCAGTTACAATGGCTTATCTTCAGAATTTCCCAGTAGAATTTATCAAGGCAAGTTTCCATGGGTACACTACCAACAGGGTGGCCCGGAAGCTGACAATAAACCAGGCAAAGCTATTACGTGAGAGGCCAGGTCTCATCACTTCTTCAGGAGGAAACAGAAATATTTGCAGATGTTGCTAAGAAAGTTTTACTGCTTTGATGTTGTGAAGGGCCAACTATCTTTATCAGAAGAAAGAGGTTTAAAAAATAACGGATAAATTAGCTCATCAAGACAAAACTGGTTTTCAGTAATTTTCTTAAAATACTACTGAGATGATTTTGCACGAATTTACTTTTACTACTCATTCGACCGGACGTGATTCTGATTTGTAAGCCAGCCGTTTTAGCAAACGCAAAAGCCCTAAAGGTTTGACATACATATTAATTTCCTCAATCAACTTTTACGTATTCGCAATCCTCAAAACTGGTATAATAGTCTTTTAGAAGTCATGAGAAAACAAGCTGAAAATTTAGTGGCCTTCCTTAAACGAATTGATGAATAATTTGTTGATAGTATTGAGTTCTACAAATTAATTTTTGTTGTTAAGGAACACTTGAAGTTATAAAAATATTCAGCGTGCAGATGGTTGTGAGTGTATTTGCTTATACACTGTTCAACTTGAAATATACAACAGCTATGGGCTGTTTCGTTTACTTGTCTGATTGGCGTTATTAGCGAAATAAGCATCTGTCAGCATACTGGCCTTCAAAGAACTATTGTTCATAATTGCCGCTTTGTAATCTTGGTCAACACAGAAAAACTCTTTCCCTGAGGTATAAAGAAAATAGCTGCCATTTGATACCTGGCTTTTTTATTTGTCCGTTTCTGTGGAGTTCTTCGTAATCCTCATGTATTTTAAACACAAATTCCCTAGCTTTGTGTTTATGCCCTGGAGAACGTGAAACTTTTGTTCCGTGTAGTTTTTTGAAAAAGGAAGCTGTGGTCCAGTCTTTTGCTGGAAAATGATATGTTAGGTGGCGCTAAAGCGTCAAGCCAAATGGACTAAAACCACGCAATCACAAAGCGTATTCGGCAATGTTGAAAGAAACAACGACTCTGTGTTTCTGTTTTAATCATTACAATGCACCCTTTAATACTGATGTAAAAAGAAGCCTGCAGTAAAACTATAAAAGCAAAATCTTATTGGAAGCCAGTATAAAGATGTTAGCTTTCCAGCCGCCAGGCATCCACTTTTTCTATCTGAAACAAAGTTAAAATCAAGCACACAATTCACCGACATTCTGAGTTTATCATACATTTCACTGACACTATTGGACATTATTCGATACTTTAGCCATAGTCATTGCTTTGCTAAAGTTCTAAAATAATTTTGTAATGTAACTCACTTTACTAATCTTTCCCACAAATATGATTTAAATAAATTTCAGGATTGTTTACTTAAAAAAACGAATTTCAGATGCATGAAAAGCAAAAATTCAAGTTTAAACAGATTTCTAGTTGAGATGAAAATTGGCAAAAACACTCCCACAACAACTGTGTATAAAATTTTCGTAAATCATCGATTGATAAGAAGGTGCAACGTGCTCAAGAATTTTTATTTAAATTTAAACCTGTCAGTGCTGATTTGATACAGATGCTCACAATAGATAATGATGTGCAGCCTGTTGTTAACACAAAATCATTTCTTACTGTCACAGCGAAGAGTTCAAAGATGAACTGGCGTTTTTGTATGTTAAAATTTTCGTTAATAGTAGAAATAAATGATGTATTGAGGATTCAATTTTGCTGAAGCTTCTTTCTTCACATTCTCCTCCATCTTTAAAGATTTGCGTCAAACCGAACTTACGTCTACCATCAAACCTGGTGCTCGTCAGAAAGCAACTGGGCAGTTAAAAATATCTGCTTTGCGTGGGATTTTTATTCTAGCCGTTTCAGAAAAGCCCAGCCAGTGATATCCAGCAAGGCTATCTGCTTCTTATGGTGGTCAGTTCTCAAACAAAAACACATGAGCACGACTGCCAACGATAGCGGAACGCAAACTGACAACACTAATTTTGCACCTTACAACGCTGAATTGGCGCTTGCTGTCCGGCAATAACAAAATTCGACATGCTTACATCATCAGATAAAGTTTCAAAACAACAACAATAGCAGAGTTAGTCGCCAATCAAGATTCTCGCTCTGGGCGACGATCTAAATCCCCGATAGTTCCCGATGTTCACGGTTCGCGATAATTCGCATGTCGCCCTGATTGATCTCCGTCGCTGCCGAGCTTTACTATCCAGCCGACAGTTTCGTGATTGAATTTGTGGAACGCAGACGCAGTCGCCTGCTGGACGTAGAGCTGTCTTGCAGCTACTCCTGCGAGCCAACAGCTAAATGAGCTGAGCTGAATCATTCTGCTTGGAACGGAATGTCCAGGAAACAACATTTCCTGGAAGAGTGAAAAAAAAGGACTCCGAGAAGCGAATCAAAGAAAGCTTAACAGGTTTAGTGGGGGTGCTCGCGGTGCGGACGAGATTTAGCTCATAAAAATTCATTGATTCGTTCAAACTGTTTTTCAAGTTTTCTTGTCAGTTTCCAAGAAGCTAAGTCAGAAGCCTCCAAGGTTCATCTTAACAAAAGAAATCTTAGCCCGATGTAACCTGGCAACGGTGGAAGCACCGCGATATATTCGCAAAATAAGTGCAGAGAACATGCACTTGTAATAAAATCATTTCATTCCGCTCGAGTTATTGGAAACCAGTAACATTTAAAAGCATCAATTAGCAGAGTTATGTGCAAAGTAACTAGCAGGGCGCTCCGGTACACATCATGTGAGACTCTGTCCACCGTACGTAACGAAACACAAAATCATATTCAGCCAAAAGCATAACATGGAAATTCCTCTAAACGAAAAAATCAAACAATGTCACTGATCTCAGGAAGGAATTCAAGCTTCGCAATAATTTCTCAAAATGAAAAACTTACGAGAGCCACGACGTCCAATCACCGTGAAACAACTTTCTACTCAACTTAATCTAATTTCAAAGTGGACCTAGTGCGTTACATCAGATAAACGCAGTTCTAGTCAATTGTAACTAACCGTGATCCAAATTTCTCAATTTCACTAAATAACTTTTACCTGGGTATGTCCTTTCGTTACTTTGCTTTTGCAACACATTTCCTTTTTTCGTTGCGTGTTTTGCGAGTGCGTGTGTGTTAATAGTTATTGCTTTATTCAACACGATTTGCACGATGCTGGTAGTTGTTGTTGAACTGCACCTGCAACTTAAATCAAACTACCAGTTGAATGGTTATAAGTTTTGCAAAACACTCGTCAGGTGCGCACATTTTTATACCAAGCAGTGGACAACTTTTGGTTTGTAACCTTCAGTTATGAAATCTTTTATTGTTTCCTTGCAATGTGACTCATCAGAATTTTAATCTGCACCGTGTAAAATTTTTTTAACTTCTGCCATTAAAAAAATGTAATTCTCTGCAACAGTGATTCCCAGTCTTTTCCTATTTGCGGACCCACTCACTCAGGGCTTTCATTTTCGTATCGCAAACCCCAAATCGCAAATTGGCTTGTATAAGAAAATGCACTATTACAAAAATGTGATGAAAAATTTGTGCGTTTAGATTCAGAAGTTGCTGCTTCCTGCAAAATACGTCAAGTAAAACGCGCCCAAATGTTTGCAAAAATCAACTTGTAGTGCAATTATTACCTAAGAAGAGGCTATAGCTGATGGACTCCTGCTTCACCTTCATGGACCCCAGGTTTGGAACCAGTGGTTTACATTTTTGCACAGACGAAACGAAAAAATTAAAAATTGGTTGTGAAATACTTTCTTCACTTACCAAAACTAACACCGAAGAGTTCCCTCTGTAACATTGACTTTCACACCGAATTCGCTATTTGCTTAAACGACCGCTTTTCGTTGCAGGTTGAAAACGACTTCCGCGCTTTAACGTTGACTCAGCTTCCGCGCAGATCTGCAATTTAATGGAGTTCGCCAGAGCGCAAATCTGCTGCGCAGAAGTAAGCGAGCCCTGGCGACGAGATGCAACAGTGAAATTTAACCTGTTTATAGCAGCCATTGTGACGTGGCCTGACGTCGCTTTTTGAGCAGCGATTGTTTGGGTCATTGGCGGAAGTTGTTTGGTCGTGCTTCCCGTTGGGGATTGTTCGGAAACGTCAAAAATACGTTTGCTTTCGTACCTGCCAACAACCTCCGTCAGACAGACCTCACTGATGAGCTGGAATGTCGCGTCATGCCGGTTTGCGCGCACACTGCATGTCCACATCGAGTTTTCGGTTCCGACTAACCACTACTGGCAACAGCGAAAAGATTGTCGGAGATGTTGTTGTGCGCCGTTCTTGACATGGGCTACGACAGAAGGAAAACAGCTGGTAACTTTCCCGCCGTGTCAGTCATCGACTCGGAGCTCTTCGCACATAAAGAGCCCAACGGCCCGATCTCCCACTCGCATTGTGCGGCCCAGACAGTTTGCTCGCCTTTTGTCGCAGCGGCAAAGAGTTCCAGCCTTTAGCCGAACTGATCGCAAGATAAAGACATGACCCTCAACGGTTTTCGACGGTTTAAATGCCAATTCAGGACAAAGCGGGATTCGCGCGATTGTTCGATAAAACTATACAAGCAATGCCCTAACACAACTCCCCACAGCACTTCATTTCGAGTGGACAAGCTTTCTTTGACTTTGTTGTAGATCGCACTGATAGAAAACGGTTGTTGTGAAACTGAACGCACTGCCGTAGTATTCGGCGCATAAAGAAAGCGCTAATTCTCTCACGGAAGTTCAACTTTTGGCGCCAAACTCTCGGCCCGCGCTGGCTGCAAACTATGAAGAGCAACGGCCAGGACAAGGAATGTCGTTTCAAACGCTGATGGAACAACAGTTCTATCGCACATTAATTGGTTGTTTGAACGAGCAGTCAGAAATTCACCAGTTCAAGTGATCTTTGTTTTGTTTTTTTCACAGCAACAACAGACTGCCACAACGCGCTGGTCAGCCTGTGGCCTCGATAATTTGGCAACAGCTGCGTGTGAATGCATTGAAGGAGGGTTTGCGGGAAGTCCCACTCTATGCACAACATTCCTCAGAAATTGGCAACTTGACTGGATATGCATTTATTGATGCCCATGTTGTGTGTGCCTCAGATTCATGGGCTCAGTTTGCAGTTCAACACGTGATTGTGCGGTTGCCACGCAAATCCTAATTGTAAGAAAAAACGGAAAAAAAACGGAAAAATGCAGACAGAGAAAGAATATAGAAATGAAAAAAGTTGTTCAAAAGGTATGAATTCTCCTCACATTACAGCACAGATCGGCTGTTGCATAAGTTTTTCACCTCGCTTCACCGCACATAAGCGATTCTACTTTGTATTGTCGAGCGTCCTTTGCGGCAAGTGCGTTGGAGACGCTTTGTTATAAGAAAGTAAAATACATAACTCTCAAAAAGCAAAGCTGCCTGAAAAAATCCTGATAGCTGGTAAACTACGATTGAGTGGGCATTTGGAAAAATCCTGTCATCGCGGTTTCTGCAAAGTGACATTTACCTCACACCTAGAGCATCTCACTTACCAGCATGCCTCATTCAAAACTGCCAGCAGTTCTTGCGCAGAAAATTTGTGCATACCACTGCTACTGCGAGGATGATTTGCACATGCCCCACGAAATGCTGATTCTGATCTGTGCAACTTGAGACAATCCAAAAGAGCGTTCTTTGAAAAAAGCATGATCGAGCATGTCGCCACCAACCGTTCGTGAAGCAGAAATTCATAATCGCCACGCAGCAAATGAACTCAACCTCTGTTTCATAAAATTACCTAAAAATTGTTTTCAATCGTGTGAATGCGNACTTTCTCAACGTTATGACAATGTCCAAACGGTCGTGATCTTGAATACGTCCGTNTTTTACGTGAGAAACAGATATATCAGCTTGACTTTCATTCAACCGCTGAAATGCGCTGTCCACGTGTTGTTTTTAGTTTTTCGAGTGCATGTAAAGATTGTTGGAAACATGGTAAATCCGGCACGCCCGTGTTATTCATTTACTGATACATCAGCCATGAAGCCATTTTTTGGTTTCCTGGCAGAGAGATGGAAAAGGCAAAGATTTTTCCTCTCAAACGTGACGTCACGCAAGTTAGCGTACAAATGGCATATTTCTCCGCTACAACTTGGACAGCAGCTTTTCGTTTGAAAGTAGCATGCCGCAGCTTTAAAAATTAATTTTTTCATTTCAAAATTTCGCATTGAGAAAATGAAAAATGTTTTGTCCTGTCAATGAGCGTGATGTGGTGACAGTTTTGCTTCGAGAGTCACATTCGAGGGCTGCCGCAGCCTTGATGTTTCTACTTGGTTACGCTCTGTTAGAAAGTTGGCTTCAAACTTTGTAGAAAGTTAAAGATCAAGTAAATTCACCTCAAAGACTTAGAATAAAAGTGNTACGTACGGATGGTAAAAAACTTCTCTTCCACGTTGGTCTTATCTTGTTCATTAACNCAAAAAATCGATTTCAGGCATACCTAAGTCATAGGTGTAGCCAGGGGNGGCAAAGGGGCCATGCCCCCTCAAATTTTTAGAAAATATAGTTATTTTGTGTTTTGAGAGGCGTTTTTCTAAGCAAAATAGTGTTATTCGCCTAAAATCAAACATTCTGGCACCCCCAAAATTTTTTGCTCCCCCCAAAATTTTTGGGCTGGCTGCGCCACTGACCTAAGTCGTTTGCAATTGATGACAATGCTGCAGGTGTTTGAGATGTTTTGCCTTGGCCCTTGACAGTCTTAAAGCTTGAACTTTTTCATCTCTAAAGGCTTCACACAGAATCCGGTTACGGCTTACGATCCGGCTTATGGCCAACGGCAGTCTTCACACAAGCTCGGTTGGCCGTATCCGGGTGAATTTTCTCGGTT
>JGI24021J15306_10006189_pt1 | contig 14352 bp, 10 predicted proteins | sample Ectturendosymbi1_FD_15306 | JGI IMG/M metagenome (IMG submission 15306) | reverse complement strand
TTTACACATTGCATAACCCTGCATAAGTGCTTTGCCTTCACTAAAATTCTGCTCAGATACTTGAGATTTCTTTTCCATTTAGAATTTCCATACTTTTTCAAAACCTAATGTACATTTTGGTCAAATTCAATACTTTTCAGAGGTCTTGAAAACCAATTTTGAAATTCAATACTTTGAATACCGCGTGGGAACCCTGATAACAGCGTTTTGTCAACACCTACTGAGGCCGATAAAATCGGCCGCTTTGGCCGATACCGATATATCGGCAAAACCATCGGCCGATTATATCGGGCTGCCAGGCCGATATATCGGTCTATCTCTAGTTGTTTCGTGACATGCAAGTTTTCATCGGTTATTTCAACATCATGACAGAAATGTTGGGCGCAAATGTGGGAGGAATGTTTATGAGGACTTTCACGTTGATGTTTTTGCAATATGCAAGTTTGTGTCGGTATTTGGGTACCACAACGGATCTTTTGAAAGCATTTTCGATATACCTCGAAAAACGGATATTATGAAAACAAGTCCGATATGTCTCAATTTTTTTACTAACGATGCCCTCTATACTTTTAGGGTACCACAAGTTTTTTTGGAATCCAGTGAAGTAGGTGCGGCCAATAACGTTTGGGCAAGATTTTTCTGCTTTTTTGATGTGCAAGTTTCATCTGTTTTTGAGCACAATTGCTGAATTTCTAATGCCAAATGCAGCAGACATGTTTTTGAAAATGTTTTTAAATTTTGTGCAATACAGTAATTTCCATAGGTTTTTGGACATTGAGCACACTTTTTTAAAGCACATGTACATGTAGGCTAAAGATTTTAGGAAATGGATCGCATGAAGTGTGGTTTTTGCTCAAATCTGCAGCCCTTTGGTGATAAAGAATGCAACTAATTGCCTTTGCTTTTCTTCAGACGACGCTTCTTACGATGAAGACTATCCGGACGATTTTGAAGAGGATTCAGAAGGAAGTGGTATGCTGGTTGATAACTTAGTTCGGAGTCAAACATAAGTGTGTAATGCGAAAGAAGCCGAGTAGGTGTTCGATAAAACTGTGGGTTTTATTTCATGGCGCTCTTCGGGCAGGCTGCTTGACCAATGAGTTTCTGAATCTGCAGAGCAAGCAAGTTGGTGTAGATTTTAAATAAGCAATCCTTTCACGCAACTATGCAGGACTTACTCTGTACCTCGCTGTTATCCAAAATTTGTTGTGCTGTTCAAGCATAGTACTGTACTAACATTTACGACCTTCCTATTGCCATGCGTAAAGTACTGCCAATGCACAGCTGGAAGAACAGCGAAGTGAAGGAAAGCATCGAGCTGTTCAGAAAATCTTTGTCTTATCAGTGCGCGCTGCAACTGGCCAGATGGGTTGCCCGATATTTTTCGATATTGATTACATGCTCATGCAGTGACTAAAGCAGATGGGTGACAACCCAGCAGGATGTTCGCAATCGCACGCGAAGTATTCATAAATTGAGTTAAATATAAAATTTTGATTGCTTTTGCACGTAGGTGAAACGTATGCGCTATCCGATGTTTTATGATTCTGTTTCGAAGGTAAACAAACATGTATTTGTAAATATTGAAGATCTGTCAAAAAGAAGTTTTCAGTTACGCAACTTTGGGCAAAAATGCTCTGAAATTTACAAATTTCTACCAAACATGTTCAATTGGAAAATACTAAATTTATGCTTTATACGATCAAACCCACTACGAAAGATACGGCTTGCAATAGGCCATTTTTTTCAACGCTGACGCTACCATATTCCTTGCAGCCTCCTTTTTTCTATACTGCAGCGTTAAAGTAACACTGAGTGGCAAAGGATTTGCACGAAGTCAACTCTTACAATGTGACATCCACTGAAAAATAGTTCTTGAGCATTTTCCATCGGCACAGCCCAACAAGTGGCATATCACTGATTTGGAAAGGGCTCCTGCCATGCATTGATCGTAAGCAAAATTCCCTCCAAGGTGCACAAATATGCAGTACCACAAGACTATTTGCATAGTGAAATCTCAAACTCACGCACTTGCAACATTTCAAACATTGGACAAGCACAAAAGCAAGGAGAAACTATTTGAATTAAATGTGTACTTTGTTCATATTTTGAAAAGATTTTATAATTATTCTAATAATTCACGAAGTTTGTAAATTACTTAGAACTCTGCTATCTCAGCCTTAAAACATTTGCTCAGTGTAAAATTTCTTAGAGGAAACACTGATCGCAAGCTAAAAGGACCACTTGCTAGAATGTCGTATTTTCCGTATTTTTGCTCAAATGTTAAATAGTCCACAGAATTTCGAACAATTAAAATGTTTTTTGCCTCGAATCTTCTCAGTCGGCTTTTTAGCGCTGCTGATACAGTTACCATGCTGATTGTTGTGACACACTTTATTTGCATCACCAACCAAGAGTGTTGCAGAACTTTTGCTTGTGGAAAATCATGCCTTCTAGATGTTAAGTTTTTTATATATTGAGATTGTGTCTAGCAACTCTTGGCAACATGGCCGTTTCACATAAAAGCAGGGGCTGCTTGGTGTTTGGCATAACGTGGCGAAGTGCAATGAAAAATGTTATCGCCTGTCTTGTGGGCTGTCAGAATACTTTTGTTTAGAAGGTGTACTACATCACTAAAAATGCAATAGAATTTGTACTGGCACAGCTTTTTAGTGCCGTCGGAAGCATAGGTTGTAAACAAAAACTATAAATCGCATAAGCTTAACCATTTCTGCTCATTGCATTCCCCTTTCCGTACCATAAATACGGTATGTACAGCTTACTGCCCAACGTAGTTACTTGCCGACTGAGCTACCCTACCGCTTAGAGCAGAGGTTCCCAGCCTGGGGTACATGTACCCCTAGGGGTACATTTGCCTATCCGAAGGGGTATATTTAAGGTTAGCAACAGAAGAGAAATATATATTTACATATCTTTCATTTCCTAAATTTATACATGTATCAGTAAAAATTGTTTTAAAAAGCCGCTATGTGCTTATTTTTAAATTCTGTGATTAATCATGATAAAATATTTTGTTATAAGAAAGTTTAGGGGTACGTGTTCATCTGTCGAAATACTGAAGGGTACATGCTTATCTGTTTTTCATCCGCAAAATCGAACGGAAACGTTTGTTTATTCATCGATTCCATACGTGTGCAGATTTGTTGCGTATGTTTACATCCGTATCTGATTGCGAAAATTTCGTACGAATTGCGAAAATTCCGTACAGAAATGCGTTAAAGGAAAATTTCGCATCATTCAAGTCATCTCAAGCAACACATTCAGTGTACTGGTACGTGAATCTGTACGGAGCGTATGCTCATCGTGTAGACCGGCATGTGGAAAAGATCCGTTTCCGTACGGAACTTCTTTACCTTGTNGTTTCAGCTTTAACCATTCACCCGCCCAGCTAGGCTTGCATCGGCAACTTCGTACTAATTATAAGAAGGAAAGTTGTTCAAAATAGTAGGTGGTGTTGAGATTGACGATGTTGATGCAGCGCTGCAGTTGCAGGCGCCTGACACTGGTAGCTGGTACTCCTCCATTCTCAACCCGCATTTTGGGTGAATGCGCCACACTTCGGCGGTTTCACAGAATTGCAGCATTACTCCTCATCTAGAGCAGGGGCTCCCAACCTTTATCCACCATATACCCCGTCAGCATTTGGACTGGTGAGCATGTACCTTTAAAGTTACTTATGACAAAAAGGCTGAGTAAAATAACAAAAATCCACTGAACTTTTAATATAACTTTTAGATTTTTGGAACTATAAAGGTAGACTTGTTGCGGCTGTACAATAAATGTATCCCTTCGGATTAGCAATGTACCCCTAGGAGTACATGTACCCCAGGTTGGGAACCCCTGATCTAGAGACACCGGGAACTTCATCTGCTAACTTGGCGTACTTTGTATTTGATGCGTTGCTTCGGGCATCACTGCAGAGACCAGATTCTTGAAAAATGGTTACCAACGACGTTGACGGAACGCTGCAATTCCAGACCTTTGCCATTAGTGACTGGTTCTTTTCCATTGATACACCATATTTATTCGATTGTAATCCACGGCTTATAAAATTTTTTTTCATTATTTCGTGCGGCTTACATTTTATTTCTTTACCTTATTGAAAGGCATAGGTGACACCCAGTCTTTCCAGGGCTACATTTTGTCGACCAAATCTCTTTACACATTCTATCTCTTCAGAATCATATGCACACTCCGTCACAGGAGGTATTATGATGAGCAGGAGGCAGATGTAGTGGTGAAATATCACTACCAGGGTTACGAATAAACATGAAACGTGGTAGTACGCGAAAGTGTCTCGGAGGCTTAGGTAACCTATGTTGAAGGGCGGCTTATATTAATTTTTTAACATCATTTCGTGCGACTTATAATCAAGGTCGGCTTACGTTCGATTAAATACAGTACTTTATCTCTTTTCCCGACTTGCATCCGTGATGACCACGTCACTTTTGGCCACGTCGCCTTGAGTGTTGTACGAGTTGCAATAGTGTTTTACTGAGTGTTTGCTTGTCACAGGTTACTGTGAGCTTAACATTTTGTGCCTATGCATCACCGCTTTGGAGAAGGTCTGGTTGAAGTTATCAGTTCGCGTGGTGTTCATGTGTGGCCCAGATTTTGGCCGGAAGATGCGGGTTTTCAGCCAAACACTGTTAACGCTGTTATGCAAATTGCTAATTCAGCGCAGTTGGAATGTTTGCGGTATTGAGTTTGTGTCAAGTTTCCTATGTTGGTTGAAACAGCTCAGAATTATATTTTTTGTTAAACTTCTTCAAAAAGAAAAATTCTTGACAGCGCAAAACATCTAAAATCATTTAATATAGCATTAGTATTGCGTAATGCAAACAGCATTAAGCAGAAAATTGAGTTTCCTTTCCATTNTCGGATACACGGTGACATTCTAATACTCTACAACACCATTCTAGCGGAAACACATGGCAGTATTAAAAGCCTATAGCTTTCACTGTAATATTAACCATTCGCTCCAATGCAAAACTCTTTGATACTCAAAGTTGTTTACTCTGGTCACATTTCCGTTGACATCTTGAAATCGTCGCTTTTTTACTCGTGGTAAACCAAAAGATTTTTACGCTCTGAAAGCAATGGTTGCTTTTTGCATTTTTGTTGTTATATTAGGTACACTTCCGATATCGATCGGTACATTTCCGATATCGATCGGTAACAATACGCCGGTGTGTAGCTACAGATTTTATTGCAAATGATGTTTTACATGGAGTTTGCGAACCTTTAGATTTCCAAACCAATTGTCTGAAATTTAGGTGTGCGGTTTTAGTGATTAACCTCAAAAGCTGCATCGGTAGAATTCCAAAAATGCCTTGCTGCTTCTATAAATCAAGTATATTTCAAGTAGCGGTCAAAACATTTTCATTGTTTCAAGCGCCTGCTGTTTAAATGGCAGCAACAAATCGAGAGCAGCTGAAGATGTAACGTTAAGACATAATACGCCACAAGCACAAAACTACCTATAGATAAATATATCAATAGTGAAAGTCATTTTTTCGCATTTGCATGTTTCCACTGTGAGCACAAATGAATGATATATTCTAGTCTGAATGATGTTAGCAAGCACTCAAACCGTAGTACAGTATTGCACTTACTTGAGAAAAGTTTATCTCTTGCGATTTATTGTGACCTCTACTGTGTGTGGCTTGATTTTTGGTGAAGTTTAGTTCTCCTGATTAGTATCCTTTGTGATTTCACAAAATTTTTTTGTGATTTGCGACCTCCCGCAAATGTTCTTTACACTTTGACTTGCTTCATTTGGTCACGTATTTACTATTAATTTCCTTGTCTTACGCTTCAGGACGCAAAATCCGCCTTTGCTTCAGCCTGTTTTCCTTAAAAATCAGTGACGTGAATTTGGGCCGAGGTTTTCCGTTCCTCATTCTCATAGCATGTTATTTTGCCTACGCATCTGTGTTTGCATCGGACGTCATTAGAAGATTTGTGAAGTTAATGGATCCTATGAAAAAACGTATTCTTCTGGCCCTCACAGGAAACTTTCTACATACGCCACGGGTAACACTGTATTGTGCCCCTGTGTAAGTGCTTCTACTTGCCTCAGCTCTGCAGACACAAACTCTGGAAGGACATACTATTTGTCTTCTTCTTTTGAGCGAGTTGTTGAAACCACTGCTTGGCCGCACGAGAACTCGGGGCAGGTGTTGAGCAGCCATTCAATTGTCTCATCGTCCAGCACCGTCAGGCAATGCAGTCCGTGAGGGGCGGTCGATGGATTGGACTATTTGTGAATATCGCTTTGACGTTGTAGTTGACATCGAAAGCAAATGACGATGCCATTCGTACTTTGTCGTTGTAAACATAAAAAGTGACCTTAAGACTTTAGCTATGTTTAGGAAGTCAGTAGAATTCGATGCTGCTCCCAGACTATTTTTGAACATGCCGCATTGAAGCTTATACTAATTATTTTGACATTTTCTGCTGTGTTTCGTTACAGATGTCGATTTGGAAACAAGAACTCATTCTGCGCGCGCTTCGTCGCTTGAAGTGGTCAAACAGAATTGCATTGGTAAGGAATCAATTTTGGTTTCCTTATGTCATTCACGCCTGCACCGTCTGGGGTCGAACGGCAAGCGAAGCTTTTGCGCGGGAATGTGATTGCCTACCTATGGCACGTGCTGATACGATCAGAGAGTGGAAAAGTATGCATGTAAAGAACACCCCTGGCGTTAACGAAACATCACGATCTTATGGAAAATTGTGCGAGACGCACTTTTGACTGTTACCACGGCGCTCAGGGTGGGATAAAGGGATTTGCTGGATAACAATTTAAGGGTGTAATAGTGTTCATGAACGTAAGTTGTAAGCGTTGGATTTGTTTTGATCGAACATAGTGTTGTATTGTGACGACTGACGACATAGAAGGTATACTGCTTATGGCGGCCTATTACCGGCGTCAAGCGAAATTTCTGACTTCACACCCAGGGGCGTAACGAGATTAGATGGCGCCCGGGGCAAGAAACAAGTTTGACGCCCCCTTGTCCGAACCTGGCGTCTTTTGGAGGCAAATGTACTGTATTGAAAAAAGTACTTGTGACATTGCTGGGACTTTTCTAAGACTCCCGCAGTGATTCGGCGCCCGGGGAATTGCGCCCCCCTTGCCCCTCATCGTAACGCCTCAGTTAACGCCATGTGCGCATGCGCAGAGTAGTATTCTACGTATCAAATACGCTGAGAAAATTGATGATTAGGGCTTAGGGTTTGGTGTTTAGGTAAGTGTGTCGGGTTAGGGATTGGGTTAGAAAAAGAAAAAAAATCTAGGTTTAAGAATAAGCCCAATGTTTTTCAGTGGTTATAGTTATTCCCGTACTGTAGCTTGTCCTGGGTATCTAACATCTCACCAAAAAGTTTTAATTTACACAACACACATCAAAAAAGTAATCGTCACACTTCATTCCTTTACTCTGAGAAGCAAAATAATCTACAAACAATAATAGGTCAGAAATTTCGCTTGACACCGGGTTCCTACGCAGTATTGATTTGTGAAATCGGTTTTCAAGACCTTGAAAAAGTATTGAATTTGGCCAAAATGTGTGTAAAGTACTGAAAAGGCAGGGAAATTCCAATTGTTTGTTTCAGCCATTTGTTTATTCAAATTTTGTTCTTTACCGCTGATGACGGTTTTGCAGATGATTTTTGCATTGTATTCCATGAATGAAATTTTGGAAAAATGATGATAAGTGATGGTATTGAAATTGTTTCATTTGGTATTGAAAGAGTATGGAAAATGATTTTTGAAAATGAGTGGGATCCCTTGCTGTTAGTTTATCTAAATTAAGGCAACGGCATGATCGGAAAATAAGCAAGGAAATCAAACTGAAAAACAACTCTCATCACCACCCCAACATCTGATAAGCAAGTATCAGTCGACCATCATCACCGCGTTTGGTGCATACGGATACGTAGGATCGCGTGGTTACAAGCAGTGAACTACCTATAAAGTGGTGGTAGCTCGGCTTAATTACTCTAAAAATTGAAGAGCATATGCAGAAAAAGATACAGTGTAAAGTACATTGGAAACAACACTGAAAAAGCCCTAGGATTACCGTACGAACAAACATCGACAGCGCGCTTGCAATTAACACACGCGTGGGGTGAGAAACTGGAGCACTTCTACGACTACGACATGCATATGTGCAGTCAAGTTTTACGGAATTGAAGCCTTCTAACCCCATCTTCTAGACGCGCCACGGATCTTAGGCATAGTAGTAGTGATAAGTTTATTGGCAATAAGGAAGGTATTGCTTTTACACATTCACAGTAAACAGTCTACCAGGACACCGAAAAAAACAGAACGGATATCATGTCAGGTGTCCTCAAAAAAGCTAACATTAAAACACATTTCAGTTATACTAGCAACGCAGTCGAAGAATGGGATGTTTGCAGGATGATCCACACAGTTGCGCGGGGTTGCTGGGTCGCAACTGGTTTCTCTCGTTAGAGTGCCTGAGCGGGATAATCTGCCACGGAGCATAATTTTTTTCGTTACTCCTTCGAAATCCGGCAATTGGCAGCAAACATTGTTTGCTACGAACCTACTGGTGAAATCAGACGACAAAGTAATTATTTACTAAGCAGTATTGCCTAAATAAGTGCCCAAAATGAAATAGCGAAAATGGTAACGATGCGTAATATGCCTTGGAGCGATTAATACGGATGAGTTTATGACAAGCTGAACAACATTAACGTAGTCTTCGTTCACACCACGCCGCAGAAGTTATCAGCTTTTAATATCAACGTATCAATGTTGATTTTCATCTCGTTCGCTGTCGGCTTTGGGTAGATATTTTTGCCACTGCATTTCTCCCCCAGCCTTTCAGTTACGGATGAACGCCTTTTTCTGGGCGGGCTTTAAGATATCAAACGATTTGCACGTATCATTTGTTTTCAGATTCAATTGGAACAGAGACCTACGAGCAATTGCAAAACCTCTTCCGCCAAGGACTCACCTTGGGAGAAGTGTACGAGCGATGTAGAAAAAAAGTAGACCTTGACACTTTACATACTTGTTATTTGCTGATGCAATAGAAAATAGATTACCTGATGGCTGAGTGATTACCCACGAGAGCATCTTTAGTGTTCTCGCGCATATGGCGTTGTTGTACAGTTTGTTTTTCACTGTGGTTTTTATGCAATGTCACTGTGATACCTGGCTGGCTTAAAGTATATGGATGTGCTCCTAACCCGATTTAGCCACAGCTTTGGACACCAGCTGTGTATGAAAGGTGACGCGCTTTATTTCAGTCCTTGAAACACTAATACATTCAATCGTATTGCGGGGCTTCCATCAAAATTAGCAACGAACTTTTTTGCACTTCTAAATATTGCCGTTGTGTGAATGCAAGCTGTGTCGGTGCTGTATAATCCGGTTTTAACTTTTCGCTCTTCAATCCTCGTCCTACGCTGTTTGATGATCTTGTTCCTGCCGTATGCGTGCTAATGCAGTTTTTGCACTTAACCTGAGATCACCAGTTCAATAAATATTTTCAATTATCCGTTCCTGTCTGATATCTGATATTGGTAACCTCTCAAAAATGCCTTGCTCAATCACACTTAACAAAATCACAAACACAAGTTTTTATTGCAGACGTTGTAACGGTGAATTAAATGTTGGAGAGTTACAGGGAACACAAAATTCGCGGGGTTGACGCGAAGTAATAGGCAGTGAATTACTCAGGACTCGTCCAGCGTTTGAAACGAGCTTCCAACTGCATTCAAACTGTTCTTGCCTTACGGACTGCAGTTTGGTGAACGATTATTCAATAAATTTCAACTGGAAAAAAGCAATGCGTACGATATGTTTGACTCTACATTTGACTAGCTTTCTCCAATGATTTACAGGCTTCTTTTAGTTTTCCCACAAGGTCCTGCAGTTCTTCACGTGTACAAGTGAAATTGATGTTTTCACCATCGCTCTGTTTCAAAGAAAGCGAGTATTTTAGCTCATTAACCTTGTGTACCTGGCTGTTTCTGATACCATAATCCAACCTCCAGTGCACATCAATCAGTTCAGCAGGGCTATGTCCAACATTTGAAAGACAACATCGCAGGTTCGTTTTGAAGTGATTGAACGTAACGATAAAAGATTCCTTCCGCTTTTGTGAAAAAGCACAGTCATCCAAGATGATGGCAAGTTGCTCATCCTCAAGGTCCGTTTTTGCGCATTCGACTACCAATGCCATTAGAGCTGCAAAGCATTGCTTTAGTGTGGCTTCATTTGAACAAGCGATTGATTTTAGTTCAGATCCATCTTTATACTGATCAGGTTTCAAAAGGGCTTGACACACAATTTCAATCAAATTTGTGAAGCTTTTGTCAGGTAAAAGAGTGTCATCTCCACAAAGACGTAGCAATGCAAAATTTTGCGAAGAAACGACATCCATTTTTCAAAAGTACAAGGCGTAGCGAGTTCACTACATCTGAAAAACATGAGACAAATCTGAACTGACTTCTGTATGTGCTTAAATTGCAAAATGTATTTCTAAACCATACCAACAAATGTAGTTTTGATGGAGATTGTCCACTGTTATAGCCAGGGCTGTGGAGCTGGAGTCCAATCAATTTTGGATGAATGGAGCCGGAATTAAGACATTTAAATTATGGAGTCAGAGCAGGGAAATTTGAGTTCTGACTTCACAGCCCTAGGCATAGCAGTCAACCTCATGCAACATTACTGATGTAGTAGGGTTACACTGAAAAATTTGATGGTCACCACAGCAACAACTATTCAGAATATTAACTACAACCAAAACTTCCTAATCCTGCCTGCATAGCAACTTAGTTCTTTACAGAAAAAAAAACAAATCAGAACACAACAATGATGCCAATTCCGTTCCAGATAGAGGATAAAACAAACTTATTTTCAACAGTGAATAACTTCAATTATTAAAATCACACTGAATACAGGTAGTAGTCTGGCTACAATTGGGTATGGAGCACACAGCACATTTTAACTTCTTAATAATTTTCAAACTAAAAAGACTACTACACCTCTCTTGCAGGAAGCGAAATTGTGAAAAAACACCATTAAATTTTTGCAGACACTGGTTTAAGCACATCCAATAAGACTTTGTAATTATGATTAATATGCTCATTAGGCAAGAATGTTTGTAAAATAAAGAAGTAATCTTATGCAGCATTCCAATGTAGTCTTGAAAAGTATGGAAAAGTAATTTGTCATTTCCCAGTCTGGAAAAAAATTTTTTTTGGTCTATGAAATGGAAAAAGAAAATAATTTTTCAGACTTCATCTTTTGACATACATTTTCATAATATTTTATTCAAGATTGATATAATTTTACTTATATCATGTTAAATATTATAGTGTCTGTATATATTTGACTTAGGTAATTCATATGGAAAAAATCTGGAAAAGGTCTTGAAAAAGTCTGGAAATTTATATTCATATGTGTAGGAACCCTGCTGATGTATCAACACCCAGATGAATGGTGTTTTGCTTCATTTCTTACTTCGTTGCCACATAGTCCATACTCAATTGTTTTGCAGTCTCTTCAGTATAGTTCAGCTAGGCTGCAAGGTTGATACACACTGTCAAAAATGCCAGTCAACTTAATTTTCAGCATGGGCCTCCTTGTTGCCATGATTTCAGTTATTTTGTAACTACTTGCACGGGTCAATCAGCACAATGTCTTTTTCTTTAAAGCACAGTTGGTGACTTTGTCAGTCTCACTTGCATGCTTTCACTATTTACAAACAAAACATTGGTTGATGTCTTCTCCCTTTTCTTCTGGTCAAAGTCATTTAGCATGCAAAATTGATTTGACAGCTAAAGATGAAAACCATTGATTGTAGCCTTGAATGGTATGTCGAAATGCACCGCAACGCAACTCCAGTCATACTTGTCGGCTCTTTGAGCAGATCTAGTCTACATATATTTCCATAGTCCAGTCTGCATATTAATAAGTTTCCACATGAATTAGTAGTTCATTTAAATTTGAGTTCAACTTCAACAAAGGTTTTCTTGATATGCAGAGTAATCAGCTTGTACAGCTTCTTTATCTGCCAAAAGTTCGGGGCAAGTTAGCCAGACACACTTGCCAATCAAATGTTATGCACACAACAGTTTACAAACTTTGAAATCAGTTCTTGAAACATAATCCTCATTCAAATTAGCACTAAGTGCTTGTGTAGCTCTTCTTGAAATCCTCAATTCATTACAGACATGAATTTACTGCATAATTTACTGATTTCTTTCTACAGTATCATGAGTTATAATATTTCTCACTCATTTCAACCTTATACCATTTCAATTACTATAAAAAAAGAAAGAGAAGAACTAAACAGAAACTTTCCACAAACTAGGTAATGCTACTAACAATCAGCAGTTGAGTTGTTTTTCAGTTTTCAGAACTTTGCACTGTTTCATGTTTGCTTACAGGCTACCTTATACGGTACATCTACATAACAGGGAGTCATGAACGCTATAGTATGAAAGTCCATTGCAGTGATCTGATCATCATGTGAACACAACATGCAACATCAAATCACAAAACACAGTAATGTAATTATATCTGTAATTTCACAGTGCATTGAGCAAGCATGGTTCCTTATTCCCACAGGTTCATCACCAGCTCTTCATCACAAAACAGTGTAAATCTAACAATAAAGTAAAGCGTTTCATTATATTTCACCCCCATGCTTGTGTTTTCGCATAATGCAAAACTAACTTTCCATCAACACCAAAACATTCATACAAAGAACCAATTTCCCTGTCTGGAGATGGAGCAAAAGCTTGATTAACATACAGAAACAAAGAATCTGCCTGTTCACATTTTAACAACTTTCTTAAAAATTGTATCACCCATTGTACAGTTTGAGAAGGATCAACTTGCCACTTCTTCCTCTTTAGTATAGGTGCATCACCTGTAGGTCTTAGTAATACTTCAACTTTCTTGCACTGGACATTTTCTTGCTTTTCAGGATGACTTCCAGCCTCCATCATTGGAACAAGCAAATTTCACCACAGTTTTACAATGAACATCCAGTATGAGTAAGAGAGCACAGATACAGTCCTAAAAATATACAGTATTTACTTGATTGTTAGGCACCCTTGTGTTAAAGCCACATAAAATGATCTTCAAGAAGTAATACAAACTGCTCTTGATTATAAGACATACCACTAATCATTTTGCAAACCAACACTAAGATGTGTGTCTACTGCAAACTCACAAATAGTTTTGTGAACTTCAGCATGATCTCAAAGACCATAACATCACAGATAAGTGCATAACATTTCCTATCTTACAAGCTGTGTAATTGGCAAGCGTCACAACATACTGTACATCCCTGCAGTAACAAACCTTGGTTATAGAAAGTAAGAAATACAATCCATATAAAATGATGACAAAACCAGTGTTGCAGCCTGCCACTTGCTTTTCTACAGTGAAAAGTTTTTCCATAAGTCCCCTTAAGCAGTATCAATTTCACTCCCCTTTTCAGCTATTCTGACTACCGCATGGCCTATGATGAAACCACAGCGTTGTGACATATTTTATTTCACTTAAAATTCCTGAGGCAACCACAATTAATTTCAATATGCAGCAGCTCAAATAGATTAACATAGGCCTATATGGGAAATCAAAACAAGGTTGAGATTAATTTATTCATGTATCTAGTGATAGAGCGCATGTGACAACCAGCAAGTAAGGGCATACCCTGCACCTTGTAAACATCTGACACATTTTATGTGGTGCTTTAAAAAGTAATATACGTGATTATGTCACCTGATCATCAATCTGGCCCTCTGGAGAAGTGCAGCTACTCCCAGTTGAAAACAAACAAGTTATGTTTCGAAACAAAAACATATGCTGCAATAAATCTGAAGTTCATTTTCCACAATAAAGATTTGAAAATAATGCACACTTAACTCCCATTTAAGTACAAGGTTGCATCCCAACTATGTACACAACAATCTGTTACATATTCTGGATTCAAGTTTATCAGCAATGCATTAGTTACACCAACGCCTATCCTTGGCTCAGGCTACAGCTATGGTCAGGAGGAATACTGCCAGAAAATTTTTTTGCTACAACTTAGCATACAAAGTATCCAGTGTTGCAACGTACAAGCCTTGAAGCCTACTCTGTTATGTCATCAAAGTCAAAGGAATTGATCGGTGTGATTTTCACGGATTCCATTCCTTTTCTTTTCCTGTAATCATTGTAGTACAATGTTTTATATGGGTGTAGCTTAGTGCTATTGATGTACTTGTACTGTTATACTGTACCCAGTAATTCGTTTGTCTGATTTGACATCTTACATTTGACTGTATAAC
>JGI24021J15306_10006187_pt1 | contig 14358 bp, 8 predicted proteins | sample Ectturendosymbi1_FD_15306 | JGI IMG/M metagenome (IMG submission 15306) | reverse complement strand
TATAGTGTTTCATATTTCAATTTGGGGAGTTTGGAGCTTTATTTGGAGGGGATAAGCCCACCAAAGCCCCCCGTGGCGACGCGACCCCTGCAGGAGCGTGCCGTAGCTCCGTCACCTCCACCAGTGAATGATGGGTCTTTGCCTACAAATATAAACGAAAATGCCTAGCAGAGCTCCGGCACCTATAAAATTGCCACTATACCCCTGGTTAAAAGAACACAAGGGTACAGAAACGGATATAGGCCTACACGACGCTTCATAGCGTGGAGTTAGTTGGTAGACATGTTGGCTATCAGTTGCTTCATTTTTTTAATGGTTTTATTATTAATTCAGTTAAAAATACTGTAATGCAGGGGATTATATATCATTGCTTATTTTAAATACGCACAAAGAAGCAGCTGCTTCAATGAAAGAGACATACAGTTGTATAGTTCCAACCAACTGCTCCTGTACGACAAAGCCCACTCCGCGCTCACCCGTTGTACGTTCTTTAACGCCTGATTGAGCTGCGCTATCGCGTGTAACCGAGCAACGAAAGACGCCAGTCACCAGTTCTGTATGTAAGCAGTGCTTCGGAAGCATGATTGTACGGAGAGTTTACGAAATTTCGTCTCTGATCACTTCTATGTAATACTTTCTTTTGATAAAAAAACTGATTTTTTCAAATATATGTGATTTTTACTGTTACCAACAGGGCTTCATCACCTACTGTAGACTACTAGTACTACATCACGATTCTCAACTTGAACATCATCCTCACCAATCGTTCGTGTAACAGTGTTCTTATTCTACTGCTCGAAGTCAAACAGAGTTGTAAGATAGACTGATACTGTGATGTATAACAGTAAGCTTTGCAGGACAATGAAAATTAGCATGAACGACTAATTTAGGGTTAGGGTTTCTGCATTTTTATTCAGTCAACAAATGAGAGCAATAACACTTTGACTGTACAGAACAGGGGGACAACAAAACTTACAGAAAACACAAACATTCAGATGACCGATTTTTTTTAATATTTGGCAAAAATTAAAGTCTTACTTGAAACTTAGTTGACGTTTTAAGTTGTTGGCTGTACTGCATTCCATCACAATAGTATTGTGAGCAACACTCTGGACAAATTTACCTGTGAGCCTGATGTTTCATTTCATTGTTTGTGCCCTTGTTATTTGAAATGCACAACAGGATCAACAAATGAATATCAAGTTTCACTTTGACACAAAGATCCATTGTCATGCTGGATTCTCACGAGTGTCTGTAGCCAAGACAAGATTGTTTGTTTTTCAAATGAGCAAATGAAAATCATAATTACTTTTGGTCACCACCACATAATGTGGGTTACAATGAATGGCAGCTCAGGATCATTTTCGAATAAGTCTCAGTAGGCTTACTCCTTCAGAGAGACAGGGCTACTATTATTACAGTGGAAGACAGCAAAATTCTTAGCCATATCTGTAATGAACCTCAACGCCAAAGCTTAAACTCTTCCAGCATTCAATTTTTGATAGCCTTAAAACTAGATTTAATTTGCGAAATGTTGAGAATGAAATATAAGATTCAAATTGTGATTGCTTGTTTTATCTGCTAAGATAAGCTTCATCTAAGCTAGAAACTTTTGTACAAAAGCAAAAGATTACAATATGTTTGGGGTGTATTGTGTGTATAAGTTTTGATGCCACAGTACAGTATCACCAAAAACATGCACAGCGCTCTTTAATCTTTCTTGAAGCTTCAAATTGTGTTAGTGTGATGATATCTAGTTATTGTAAGCTAAGACAGAGATATTGTATTGCATGAAAATTTGGTAAATTTTAGTTTGATTCCATGATGTATGATCTAGTTATTTTAGGCTAAGACAGAGACATATTGATATTACATGAATGTATGGTAAGTTTTAATTTTATTTTATCTACCTTTGCATCACTGTTTTAAAAAACAGTGTATGATAACTTTTTTGATAATGAAAAGGCAAGTTCAAAACAATTTTTAAAAAGTGTTTCAAAAAGTATTACAATAGAATTAACTAAACAGAGTGGTTTCAGCAAATTAAGACAATGATGTCCCACTACATCTAAGAGTGATTTTTTAAGAATCTTGCTATAGATGTAAGTCTCTATTTTAGTTTCTGTGAGCTGCTACCTTTACAGAATCTTGTTGCTTATTGTGTTGCAGAGAAAAGTAATTTGACATTCAGATGCATTCTTGAAACGTCTGTGAAGTTTGGTCTGTTTCATTATTGTTTCAATATGTTTTACAAAAACAGAGGCATTTCATGCAACTGGTGCTGTTTGTGTATGTTTTAACCCTTTTATAAACATTTAAAACACTTTGTGTTTTAAGCAACTTTCTATCAATGAAATCCAGATTTTGCGGTTCAGCAAACAACATATTTAAAATATGTTGAAAGTAGTTATACTACAGAAAATGCATTGAAGCTTTTGATTGTTTATTTAGAGTTTTGGCTCAGGCACATGATTCATATCAAAAGGATATTTAAAAGACCACAAGAATTTAGAAATCCTGAGCCATAGCATGTCACAGGGTAAGTGTTAGTCAGTATTAACAGGCAATACTGAAAAGGAGCAAACACTCAAACAATACACCAGCAACCATTGCATTCAGTCATAAATTTAGAAGCATTACATAATGTTAGAAAATGGAGATTTGCAAAATGCATTAGACAGTTGAATTTAGGGAATAAAAGACTTAGAGTAAGGTGCATGTTGTTGAACAAAAGCATACAAATGGTTTCCAATCAAGGCGTCAAATATCCTGACAAAACAGATAACCTGATGTTGGCAAACACTTACATTCCTTGATGTGTAATGCAAATTTCAAAAGGCACTATTGTAGGCAAGGCAAAGGTGTATAATATCTGACTGTGTATACCTTTTGAAAAGCATACATTGGCATTAAATGGGCACGAATTAGTTAGTGTAAAATGGCATGTAATAGACACAAAAGCGTAGTTCTAACTGCAGTTGAGTAGTGAGAAAATGTGCCTCAGAACTTGTTTGTGGCACAATAAAGTGATTTCATTTGTCTCTGAATGTCATTGTCATCTTTTAGTGCGGCATGAAATACCAGTAGCAATAGGCATAACCAGGGAGCCGAAGCATCCATGGCCTCTCAAATTTCTAGCATATCTTGTTGTTTTGTGCTTGAAGAGGCAGTGTCCCAAACCAAATACTTTTGTTAACTTAGAGTCAAAATATTTGGGCCCTCCCAAAATTTTGGGCTGGCTACACCACTGCCAATAGCACATGAAAAATTTTGGCTAGTTCCACAAACTAAACATGCACACCATTCAGATAAACATCTGGTGCTGCAGGTGTTTATATGTTTTAGGAAGAGAAAATACACTGTGCATTGTTACAATCAAAATAAATTATGTTCAACAGAAAGATCAGAACATATATTCAGAAGGTGTTGATGAAATTAATGCTGGACCAAACACACACATATTGACGAACAGTTGGTGATTCATATCCATTTCTCCCTGTGCATATCACACTGGCTGAGCCCACCTGGGTTGAGAATTCACACTAAACAGAGAATAGATATGGACTCAGAACTCCTTGTCTGTTTGAAAACTGAGTACAAAACATTGTGAATGGTGGTGATTTATTTAATAATCTTTAGTTTATGTGAACCACGTTATAATTTTCCATATTGTTCATAACTTTCTCACAGATCTGCAAACTCAAGATTGAATTTTTTGTTGTAAAAAACAAGTAGTTCTGACAATTCATGTTTTTATTTTTTCATCATATTCATAGTTAACTTTTTATTTGGCCATACCTTGAAAAAAATTCAATACAAATTTTATTTTTAATGAAATACTTTGTAAACCATCTATTTCTTATTAGAATATAACAAAAGCATACGTATGCGAGCTGCAGAAAAAAAACACGTAATTTTGAAAATTATAAGAGATTTAACCTTACTGAAATAATGTTTCTTAGTTTTTCATATGATTAATAAAACTAAAACTACTAGTTCGCCAGAATATGCAATTGTTTTGTGATGACAGCATGACAAATTGTAACCTTTGCATAAGTTTTGATTAGTTTTTACCTAGTATGAAACGCCACTTTTTATATGCCCTGGGTGAATTCAACGTGAATTCAACAATTAGCTACTAATTTATTTCAATGGGCTATCATATCCAATTTGGACAAACCAAGAATTCTTTAGTTTGCTCAGATTTAGTATAGAAGTTCTTTCAATATTGTTTGATAGATAGGCCTCAGTATGATAGGCTGCTTGTTAAATAAAAGACGAAGTTAAAGAAATATACACTAATTTTCATTTGTTTTTTTTTATACTGAAGGTAGAAACAGTCACAATGTAGTTAAGTTGTCAAGTTAGTTGAATGACAACCAACCATGTCAAGTGTGCGACCACAAAGTGCAGCTCATACACCAGAGACGGGGGAATCGAAGTTGCAGTTGAATTTCACTTCTCCTCGAGCTGCACGGTGGGTGAATTTCAGTATTGGCAGCTTCTAATTTTTTGATTCTCTGAACCTAAGCAGATTTATCCTATGAGAAGATTAAATTGTGTTTACCTTGAGCAGAAAATAGTAGCATGTTTGTAACATTCAGTTGGGTATGAGTGCAGTTTCAAAACATGCAGTGAGTTTGTATGGCAATGTTTTTTTTTGACTTTATTACAAAACACAGTATTTGCATACTCTAGTCTTTAACACATACTTTTGTTCCTTGATACTACTGATACTACGCCCTGTTGCAAAACTTTGACAGACTTTTTTAACCCAACAATTTTTAAGGCTTTTTGATGTACCCTTTTGTAATGAGAAAGCAAACTCATTACAAAGGGTACACCTTGTTTTGTAGCAAAAATCATATGTTGCATTATCAAGACAAATAAATATGGATAAACATTTTTTCATTTTTTTTTTTTTTCATTAGTGTGTGATTGCTAACAGACTTTATCTTGTATCTGACTGATTGGAATTTTATTTGTAATTAATATCGTTATCCTATTTCAAAGTTATACTTTGTTTGATGAAAAGGCAAGTATATTTAGATAGATTGCCTTGAGTTTGTAATCTGCTGAACTCCAGTATAAAGGCTATGTTTCTTCTCCATTTTTAGCGTTCCAAATCGCAGGGAAACCAATTTAAACCCAATCAATTCAGTCTTAAGACATATCTTGACCCAACATATGAGTTAAGTTGCTTAGTTATGCATAAATATTCATAAACAAACTCAAAATGTTGGGAGAAACTGAGTGTCAAACAAAAAATGCAACGCTCCCAGATACATTGTTTCTTTGCAATAACCACTAAAGATTGTTGAAAATCATCTAAACAATCAGTTGCTTGATACTGTTTAGTTACAACTAGCAGCTGAGATTATTTTGATAAAGCCTATCACATTCTTGACAACTAGTTTATAAGCCTCATTAAATTGTGAAAGTTTTGTGACTGACAGCGCGCAGTTACACCGATAAAAACTACAAAAGCTTTTTTCTGTCGCTGTGTGTTGGTGTACACTGTACAGTATGTAAGTGTTCTTATGAAATAGCTATACTATAACTATGCCGTTGTATCTACAGAGCTGGATCAACACCACGACCTGCAACTGCCGGCCTACCATCAGCGAGATCCACTGGTTCTGCACGCAGTCCAAGGCCAGCGGTAAGCCTGTTGTGTTCGCTTGGAAAACTTAAATTGTTTAATGATTTGACATTACTTGCAGGTGGCAAACTAGTATTTTTGCCTTCAACATGATATTCTACGTGTCAGATACAGACCCATCGCCAGAAAGTTTTCAGAAGGGGGGCTTTGCGTTTGTGTTGGGGGGCTTGACATTATAAAATTAACCAAAACCACTTATTTATAGTGTTTCACGTTTCAATTTGGGGTGCTTAGAGCTTTGTTAGGGGGAACTAAGCCCACCAAAACCCCCCGTGGCGACGGGACTGGTCAGATATAGTGCACCACCCATAAATTGGAGATGTGGTCAATCAAGACCGTAATTTCCGAGCTCAAGACTTGGTTAAATCTTCGCAACCCAGATTTGGCCAAAACAGCCAAAGTCGAGACCTGAAAATTTGGTAGTTTCGACCTGAGCTATAGTGTCGAATTTCTCGCATTTTTAGCACGTTCTTCGATTTTTCCTTTGCCGAAAAAAGAACCAACAGTCAAAGAAGCTATACCAAGCTGTATCGATAGATCATTTAAAGTCTCGAGACAATGGGCTCGAGAGCTGAGACCTTCGAGAGAAAAGCCTCACAAAAATTGGTCTCAAGACGCGTCTCAAAACCGAGACCACGTCTCGACACTCCATCACTGCCACGAAGTGATAATATTTGGTTTGGTTCGTCTCGTGCTGATAACACGAAACCACGTAAGCTACCTGACAAACGGCGAAGATTGACTAAGTACCTATTCTGAAATCAGCGACTAAAACGGGATTCAGGAGGTGCAAATGTTGTAGTGATATTTTTAGCTTAACTCTTTTTGTACAAAGTTTAAAATTTGATTAACGTTTATTTTTAAATGTGAACAGAACCCTGCTGAAGATACAGGTCCACACAGAGATGCCTTTGCATACTTTGATTCATTCAATAAGGAAGAATTGCAGGAACTCATTGCGCAAAGCACGGCCAGCTGGTTGCTATCTCCTGACTTCAGGTATTTTTGCGTATTCGTGCTATATACGACCAGCGGCGTGTTTCAGGCTTAGGGCACCAGTAGATGAAGTATATTGCAAAGAAATGGTGGTGAATCCGGATGTGGATGTCTATACTGAAACCATAAATCACCGGAAAATACTTCAAAAAACGCAAAAATGCGACAACCTCCTGAAAAATAATAGAATACTAACACCGAAATATAAGCAAAGTGGGGCCCATTTTTACATTTAGCTTGGCCGGTTGGAGATTCACCCCTCTCCCCCACGTCAGTTACGGTACTGTTCGAGTGTCCAAACATTTTTCAATATTCGAAGCTTTTCTGCCTTTGAGTAAGTTTTTCTTACGCAAAGTGAAATTCATTTGCTAGCATTTTAGCGCAGAGCTAGATAGTGGCTGGTTGGACGTCTGAAATTCTTCTGCAAAAACCTCTAGTAGCTTCTGTTTGCCATTACTGCTGCGCCCACTTTCAGAACTAACAGAACTAGCTGCCTCCACGTCAGAAAACAAAATGACATTTTCCATAGAATCATCTCGATATTTCTTATAATAGAAATCCAGAAAACTTTTAGTTCTATTTCCCTGCTGAGACATCAAATGCGTAAACGTTTCTGTGTTTAAACAGTTCCTGAGCAGTGGCGTAGCCAGCCCAGAAATTTTGGGGGGGGGCAAAATCTTTGATTTTAAACGAATAACACTATTTTGTTTGGAAAAGCGCCTCTCAAAGCACAAAATGACTACATTTTTTACAAATTTGGGGGGCCATGGCTCCTTTGGCCACGCCTATGTTCCTGAGTTTGAGTTCGTTTAACGAGTTCTACCATGCTAAAGTAATTGATAATGTCGCTAATACCCTCAGCGCGTGCGCTGATCAGCCATTGCCGACAAAATAAAGACAATTGTTACGGACAAAGTGAACTATCACGTAACCCAATCATATAAATGCGTAGTTGACGAAACGTTATTGGCGTGATTGACAGGGGCCAGGGGTGCGAACCGCCCCCCCTGCAAGCTACAGTAAATGCAAAAACCGGGCCACCCCTTAGCTTACACAGTATTCTGGTATTTAGTATTCTTTTGGTTTTCGATCAGTTGTTCTTTTTTAGCGTTTTTCGGAGTGTTTTCTATGATTTGGGGTTTTAATCCATCCACATCTGGATTCACTATCATTTTTCAATTTTTCTTCTGAGTATTGGGCAGTGGGCCACCGACAGTGGCCATTGGGCCCACTTCAGCTATGTTTCCCCATGGCTTAAACCTCTAGTTACGCCACAGCGAAAGGTCTGCAAAAAGTGGTGAGGTGGTTCCTGCATACAGACGATAACCCAGACTCCCACCAAAACCTAATTATTTCTTGTGGTCCATTTACAACGTTCCTTGAAATTGTCATGCAAATTCATTCTGTGGTATTTGCGCTAAGTTCTTCCTTCGCATGAGCAGCGTCCCTCAAGTGATCCCTACAAGTCGGCCCAATCGGCGAATACCCTCTGGACCGGTAGACACCAAGTCATCAAGGGAGTTTGGTGGTCGGAGGGCTTCACAGTGGTAAATAATATGGTGTGCTGGTTGGCTCTCCTCCGCGCATATGCACGAGGCTGTCTCTGTCAACCCCCACTGACACATGTCAGAGCTGAAACGTCCGACTCCAGTTCTGAGCCTGTTTAAAGTGACCCAGAGGTTACAGGGAAAGTTGGAGCCGGGGGTAAGGCCGATGTGCGTTAAGTTGTCAATAAACAAGCAAAAGATATACGTAAACATATATAATCTGTTTTGCCTGGTAATAAAGTTTTTGTAACATATCAAACTCAAGGGGGGTTTAACTCCAATCCCCTGCGTACGCCTTTGGTTATTTTTTCATTTGATTTGCTGTCGTGTCATGTTGTTTGTTACTCTATGAATAAATATTCCTGCGTGTATACACAAACAAAGATTGATTGAGTCTTTGTCCTTATGAACAGCACCATCTAAAATAGTAAGATGAAATGAGACTAGAAGAGGAAGCTTCATGCAGTAACTGACAAAATCATAACACATTACGCTAGTTCTGCAAATACTAAGCTGCAATTGATCCAAATGGCGTGATTAAAAAAATGTCACACAATTTCGTAATTAAGGATGTTTATTACAAAACCTTCATTAAAACAGTTCTCTTCAGAGCCACGTTTGCTGTGCTCTACATCTTCTTGAAGCAACATACAAAAGTGAAAACTTGTACGTTTAGCATAATTAGCCAGGTCTGCAAAAGCCAATCCTTAGTGTCTAATACAGTTCGGGGAAAAAACTCTTCTAAAACAATTTTAAAACTTGAAAAATTCAAAACTGTTGCCAAGAGCCAACGTTCTTCGCAAGTACGGCGAAGGTACGATCGGTCACACAGGTAGGCCTACTTACTACTTACTTCATGAAGTTTTCAATTTGATGGCGTTTATTCTAAAAAATGTAGAAACTGTTTTAAAGCTTTTTATTAGTGTGCTTCAGAATTTTTAACATTCTCGAAAATTTATGTCAAATAGGCGCCCCCCTTGCTATGGTGAATTATAGGAATCACAAAAAATAAAGACGTAGCGTGTTGTGTAACGTCAAAATAACGTAAAAAGTACTCGATTCCAATAACCATTAACCAAGCAAACATAATCATCTAAATTTATTCATTCCGTCTGCATTTTTACTTTCTGTGTTTGTGCGGGCGCAAACTGCTTTCACAAATTACCTCTATGTGGCGGTAATACCGTTTGCAGGGGTCAAGCTAGCCTTCCGTGTGGTCTCATATCGAATTTATCAGTGAGCCAGGAACAGCATTTGACCGTACTACTACCCAAAGAAGCTGGCGTTCCGAACCTCGACTATCGCGAGCTTCACCAGGTAAGCCTCTCGTGTCACAACGAATGGGAAATATCACCAACGAAATATCAGCTGCATTTTTGGAGAGCCATGATGACAAACTGCTTTAAATAGGAACAGTTGTAGCATTTTGAATCACGTGATTCTATGCAGATTGTGAACATTTTCTCACGATCTCCACTAGACAATTAAAAGCTCTTGATTTCCTGCAAACTTTGGAGAAAGCAGACGACTGGGCTCAGCTTTCATGACTTTGCGATGATTCATGCACATATCTGTTTTCAAGTAACTTGTCGCTACAAAGATGACGAAGTCCAACCAATCAGCAAGATTTTAAAATGGGTTTATGAAACTGATTTCATGTAACGCTACGTAACCTCAGTCCTGAAATCGTATCCAAATAGAATTCCTCTATTTGTTTGTCGTTGTTAAGTCTCTGGTTGTTGGCGAGTTCAAAATCCTGTCAGCATCTTCGGCTGCTGCATTGCTTTTGTAGCTTGGTCAATATTTTATCGTGATCAATACTGTTTCAGATCGTCAGGGATCTTACTTCCGGTATTTTCGGCGGAAACCAGATGCCGTCACTTTCCTTGGAACCGAACTTTGATCTCAGCACCTCTTGTCAAATGCCTCTCGTATACAAGGACACAAGAGTAGGTGAGTTTCCTTCACTGTACTTGGGCTTTACCATCAGTCTCACAGCCAAACAAATAACGTAAAGGTATATAAAAGTGTACTCTCAGGCAAGTCTGCTGCTCGGGAACAGTAAGTCGGACATCATCAGTTGGCTGAGTTATGCAACGCTCTGCGCTGCTATTATTGACTTTTAAAGTCTTGCAAGCATGCAGGTGGCTCGAAGTAGTCAATGGCAAAAGGTTCTTTTTCTAGTGAAATGTGCATTACAGTCGCTAATGTTTTTCCCAGCAAGGGCTGTTTGGGGATTTATCATCGGCACATTTGTGTTACTGATTTTACGAAGACGATTGGATTTTTTTCGTGTCTTCCCCGGAGAGCTGCAGGCGCCATTCATTTTTAAAGTGTTCCGTGATTGCTCGAGCCAGGGAGACATGTGGGGGGGTGGCGCCGTTGCCGGGAACTTCAAAGGTGACTTTGTTGCTGAACGAGTCCAAAATTGCAGGTGATATTAAAACACTGTCACTGTTTTCGCGATGGGCCGAGAACGCACGTAATCAACCGTGATCTCCGATACACGTATCGTGCGTTGAACATACGGGTTAGTTCTCATAAGGCGTGAGGAGGGAAAGTGTGGCGTGCAGGTAGCTTTCAGTCCATCTCAGTTTATTCAAATAAACGTGTTTGTAGAACATGCATTCTGTTCAACGAGCTTAGTCTAACTTGCGATCTGCATTAAAAACAATGCACTCGAGGATTAGAAATCTTAAATAGAACAATATAGGAATGCTGCTCTATGATAAACAGGCGAATACTGATAAGTTTCTGAAACACAGTTATATTGTACGAAACGAAAAAAGTCATTCGAAACCTGCACCAAACCTGATTAAGCACATAATGCATCGGCCTGGGTGTTTGCAAAGTGACAACACAGGCCAGGCAGGGCAAACGCAGCGAAAAATCAAAGAAGATTTACACGAGGTTTGGCGACATTTCGCCACAAGTGCTCCGAATTTTCTTCAATCTGCAGTTCATTTCCTCCAATTTCTGACTTCAAGACGCGATTAAGCCGCACATTACATTTTGATAATTAAACTAACCAGACATGTGACAAAAAAGCGCGCATTTTCATTTACAAAACTCGATAAAACCCCTTGCAACATTTATGCAAAAGTAAGGATTACAACAGTGTTAGTAGCAATACATCCGTATTATTAAAAACGCCAAAGAAAATGGCGTTTTAGAGCAGGGGTCTCAAACTCAACTTGCTTTGAGGGTTCAAATGAAGACTTATATAAAGTAACCGAAAGCCGCATTATGACACTGGCGCAACAATGGCAGTACCTGAACCTGTCTAGAAACAGCTTTTACATCTTATTTCCTGTGAAAGGTATCGTGAGTTATACGCAAATCATTTCTAGCGGTCTCTAAAGTTCTTGTTTACTCGTTGGCCGAGCCTTTTCAAACACCGGTAAATAAACTAAATAACTTAAATGTTAATTATTTGAAAATTCCCCCAAAAAGCATTGCGCGCCGCACAAAATGCCCTCGCGGGCCGCGTGTTTGAGACCCCTTTCAGAGGCACTTTAGGCCAGAATCTGTTCCAAGTATGATTGTACCATACTTTCACATACCCAATAGGTATGGGTATTATACCCATATATCCTGCACTGGAGCAAATATCAACAATAGCTTTTGACAGTTGACGCACAAGTGGGGAAGTACTGAAACAAAATCAGACGGTAATGGTCGGTACGGAATAATCCACCGACCATCATCAGCCCTTGGTTGCCAACAGTTGCTTTAAAAATCGCACAGCAAGGGCAGAACTTCATACAAATACTTTACAAGGGGTCAAAGTTCGTTCGGTGATCACGACCACCGAGTACATTTAACAGAGAAGAGGATGTAGAAAAGCACAATAGAAAGACTCAGTAGATGAGCATGAAAAATAACAGCAGAGCACACCACCTCCTGGCTGCGGGTTTTCATAGGCATGTTAGCGGATTCGTTAACGGTACAAGGGTGAACACTCAGTGTGGTTGCATGCGGATGGACGAGAAGGCGACAGTTGATTGTTCATTTTTGCCATTCGCATACATTGAGCGCTTCTCACTTCGCTGCCAACGTTGCGGATAATAGCAGCGCGTGAGCCAAGCCGCAACCACCTCCTTATAGACGCCGGTAAGGAAGGTAAGTTTCGAACGGGCGGAAAGCGCCAACCCTGCGACTACGCACCAATAAGATGTCCGCACTCACAAGCATCGTTAACATAAGGCTCTTCGTGCATTTTTGCTACCAGTGCAACTGCTGCATTTTGAGGAGCTTCACCTTTTGCGTTTCGATTTCCAGCCTTTGTTTTTCCACCTTCAGGATATCTTGCAGAACGCGAAGGATCTGTCTCTGTATGTCACAGCTGGACTCTTCTGCTTTGCGCTTCAGTCCGCGAGCGGGCGTTGCGATTTGCTGCGGCGACGATTCCGATGGCGAGGGTTCGGACTCCGTCGGGTCGTCCAGACACAGATCGGGATGCGCCTGCGATCCACTTGGAGTTCCGGCTCGATCGTGCGGAACATCGTTATCGGTGACCTCCACGGTCGTTTTCTGATCTACGCGCAAGTCCAGTCCCTCTTCCGGCACTGCGGCCAGTGTAGCATTGGAATAAGCGAGGCCAAGCAAGCCAGGCAATTGCGTTGGGAGACCTTGCTTGGAATCCTCTCTCAGGTCTAGCACTGCAACATACAGTGGAGATTGTCAAACTCGGATTACAGTGGTGAGAAATGAAAGAAGCGTGCAAGCTAATTCAAGCGTGATGCAGACTGGTCAAAATTGTATGGCTATGTGATTCTAGCGTTGAACGTAGATGATCATTACCTCGCACAATTCAAACTCCACGGCCGCATTGCTTCCACCATTGCAGGCAGACTCGATCATTCAAACAGCGCGCCGTTGCTGTGCGACTGATTGTTGTTCAACAGGCATCTACATGCTTTTGACTTCGACGCAGCACAAACCTAAGTTTGCCTTCTGGCAGGTGTTATTGACGATAAATTGACTCACCGACCGCACAGTACACTGCAGAGCAGAATTGTAAACAGGCCTCATTTTAAAGCCCGAACCAGGTCCGAGCCCGACATTTATTTTTGAAGCCCAATTTAGGCCCGAAAGCCAAATTTATCCAGTGAGTCAAGATATGCGCAAGTGCGGGGTATAAAAAAACGTAGTGTACGAGTATAGCTGCAGGTACACAGTTTTATCACACCCAAAACAGCAACCACCTTGACCAAAACATTGGCTTAGATAAGCACAAACTTGTTAATCAAAGATAAAATTGCGGAATGGTTTCTCAAGAAAAAACTAAAATATCACGCACCTATGCACGATGGCGCTATAGGTATAAAAAAAACTATCTAGGATAGCGCTATAGGCATGAAAAGCCGGTTTGTAGGCTACCGTTTCTTAAAACAAGCCAAGAATCGCGTAAGTGATTGATTTTTTCGAAGCAACGCAATCGCGTGGTAATTTCTGCACTGCTGTTGCCTTCCGTGTGAGACTAACTAATCCGAGCAGAGAAAAAAATTCAACTGTGTTTGCAAGTAGAATCAGCTGAACAAAATCACAATCATTTCACTCACAGAAGTCACCGCGGTGGACACAAATGTAAGCCACGAAAGAAAAAAATCGTTACTCTGAATGTTCTAAAAAAGTTTTGTATGCAGGCCCGAAATCGGCCCGAAACATTTTGACAAACTTAAGCCCGAACCCGGCCCGACTTACAACTCTGCTGCAAGGCGTAGCACACTTACCGGTCTGTCGATTTTCCTTCCAAGATGCATTGCATTTGCCTGAACAAAGAAAAGCTGATAAGTATAATATCATTTCGACAGTGTTTTCGCAAGGTGAAGTTAACGTCCATTGAAATAATTCAAAGGGACTGCTTACAACAACAATTCAAATATCAGTCACTTGATCCCCGCACACATTTTTCTACAGACAAAGACTACTACCTGGAAAGTTTGTGTCAGCTGATACCCAAAAATCTCTCACTAAAACAGCCACGCGGGAAGCAAAGTTGGGGTTCCCAACCTTTTTCTTACCATGTACCCCTTCAGCATTCCGACATATGAGCATGTACCCCTACAGCATTTCAACAGATAAGGATGTACCCCTTCAGAATTTTGACAGATGAACATGTACCCCTAAAACTCCTTATGACAAAATATT
>JGI24021J15306_10006183_pt1 | contig 14360 bp, 9 predicted proteins | sample Ectturendosymbi1_FD_15306 | JGI IMG/M metagenome (IMG submission 15306) | reverse complement strand
ACACAAAAACTCCCGATGACATGTAGTGTTTTGGTGGCCCCTCGTAGTCCACAATTTCATAAGAACCTGGGCCGGGATTTTCCACTGGCGGCGGTAAAGCCATTGCAGGAGCACTTATGCACAGGTAGTGCTTCCGCCTGTAAAAATACACGAAATAATGTCGTTCTATACCAGGGGTGGCCAAACCGGCTCTACGTGTGAGCCACATATCGTAAAACCCAAGTTACAAATAGCCGCAAAATAAAATCTAAAAACACGAATTTATTTGCAATCTACGCTTCTGTGACATCATAACTCTTTTTTGGAACGACTTACAAAAGTAATACTGTACGTACGGCACGCTAGCTACCACAGTACCTAAGTAACTTCACTCCACAAGTGTAGAATAATTCTATTTGAATAAGATGATAGGACTGACGATGCGTAGTGTTACGTGAAATCGATTTCCTATTAAAAATTTGAGATTGATTCCTTGCTTCTTTCACTTGTGCAGTGAAGTTACTTGAATGCAGATATGCGCAAGTTTGAATCATCGCAAAAAGATGAAAGCAGGGCCCAGTCGGCTGATTCTTCTAAAGCCTATAGAAAACCTAGAGCTTTTATTTGTCTACCACAGTACCATTTTACAATATTTCTACACTTTGCAAACAGAAATTTAAAAAAAATTCTAATTTTTGGGAAAGCTCAAAGAGCCGCGTGCAAAGGTTCGCAGGGCCGCAATTTGGCCATCCCTGTTCTATATTATCGAGTGGTCTGAGTGAGTTTACAAATCAAGCAAAACAAGTCAGAGCAAATGTCAGCAACTTGGATGGCACTGCCGTGCCACCATTAGTAATTTGCCTACATAGGCTTCTTACTCCACAAAATACATGTCGTTAGAGAATTATTTGGCGCTATATGTGCGTATATGATACGCAATGCATTTGTAGCGCATGTGACAACATAAATTATTTTGCTTTTAGATGTACAGAGCTGTCAGCCGAAGGATGAATAAAAGAAAAGAAACCCTTTTCTCATGCTGGTGGTTATTTGATAATGACGTTAATGCCGATTGAATATAACTACTAATCTTGATAACATTTTGGACGAACAGCAATAATGGGCTATTTTTAACATAGAGAACTGCAATGGAGTTGTAGGAGGTGGCGATTTAACAGAAACGGTACAGGAAACATTTGCGAACATGAAATCCTCATGCGCATATAAAATTGCACATCAACGGAAAAACCATCTGTGGTATCGATGAGCGAGTAGGGTTTCCATGAAAGCAGTGATGATGTAACTAAGACATGAACAACATTTGGTAATCTGCGAGGCATTCAAAGTTTTTGTTGAGCACTGACACCCGTTTAATTTTTTGTACTTCGAAAGTTTGAGTTATTAGTATATTTTTATGCAGACCGCACGCCGCATGACGAAGTTAACTGATCACTCTGTCTATTAGCAGCACGTGACCGACGTCAAAAAACATGGTTGGGATACCGGACGTGGTTTAATGTTTGAGCATGTGAGGTTTTCCAAGCCATGTTTCAAATGTGACGTTTCGTGCAAAATATTGGATTTAAAGAAAGCATTGCAGGCCTCGAGATAAGGGACTCGGCACTAAGATTCACCAAAAAGTCTTCTTGAGACGTCATTTTGATCGAAACAAGGTATGGATGGTTTCATCAGCGATAAATAGAGATTTTATTATTTTATGAGCGCTTTTTATTATTTTATGTGCGCTTTGTAACTTCGATCGCATGCGTCATGCAGTTTTGTTAATGGCACTTTATACTTCCAAAATTCGTCAAATATAACACGACGGGGGTTATTTGAGTTGTTTTTATTGCGTATTGCTCCAAGATCCAGCGAACTCTGGCACAACATGCCAAATCCAAGCATTTACATTTTAAACACTTACGTGAGGCCCCGAAAATGTCAGCACGATCACCACTGGTGCCTATCAACGTTATTTTGCTGTCATTGGACTGCTTACGATAAAACATGAAGATTAATCAACACACCGCTTTCGAACAATACATACTGCCTTCAGGCTTGCAAAACGCAAGCAATAACAATAGCGCAGGGTTAGAACACAGTAACGACCGCGTTATTCCAACAAGCTCGGAGTAAACATTTAAGTCTACTAGGGCAGTAAGGTTCGACAAAGATGACGCAGTCGAATCAATCAACAAATTACTTTTTATAGGCAATCGATTTCACACAATTTTACGCATCTTTAGTCTTGAAAATTGAAAGCAAAAGGTTACGAGTGAAATTATGAATAACTAAAGCAAGATCCATTCTGGAAACTTATTGCTGAAATGTGGATATGTGCAAGTCCAAATCATCACAAAGTTATGAAACAGAGCATGGCAGGCAGATACCTCGAAAGCTTTCAGCAAACCTAGAGCTTTGAATTGCAATATACTAGGGGGGGCGTAGAAAAAAAACGAAAAAAGCCAAGTTTTTTCCACTGACAACGATAATGCAATTTAATCATGAATTAGGATTTAACCATTAAGTTCTTTGTTTTGCGCTTAAATATTTTAAATACCGGCGTCAAGCGAAATTTCAGACTTCACGCCTTGTGCGCATGCACAGAGTAATATTCTGCATATCAAACAAGCTGAGAAAACTGATGATTAGGGCTTAGTGTTTAGGTAAGTGTGTCGGTTATGGTTGGGATTAGGGTTAGAAAAACAAATATAATTGAGGTCTAACACTAAGTCCAATATTTTTCAACGGTTATAGTTATTCTCGTACTGTAGCTTGTTGTGGGAATCTGACATCTAAACAAAAAGCTTTAATTTGCGCAACACACATCAAAAAAGTAATCGACAAACTTTGTTGTTTTACACTGAGAAGCAAAATAACTGACGAACAATACAGATCAGAAATTTCGTTTGACACCGGAAAATTGAACAGCACGAACCATAAACAACCCGATGAAATAACTTACTAAAAACTTCACCAACTCAAACACCATATGGTGAAAATGATAAATGATGCATTTAAAATTTTGTAAAAAGAATTAACGAACATTGCGCGTTAACAGCTGGAAGGCAGAGAGTTTCCCTTCCAGTGTATTTAAAAATTGGCTAATTATCGTAGCGCTCGGAAAAAACAACAATTTTCATGCAAAACTGCAAGCTTTTCAGCGAAATTCTTGCCAGTGGGGCCAAAAATGTTGCGTGTAGAACAACAGTGAATTTTCTCCCACAAAAACGGGGTGTCCTGCATGGCGTTACGCTGTTTGAATTTACATCATCCAGTTTTTACAAAACTACGCTGGAGGATACGAAACCTGTTATAGCAAAAACAGTGCAATAAACGCGTAACAACAGTATATCTGCAAAAACGTAAGAATACATTAGTACCCCTCCATCGCCACTTTTACTATATGCTTTATTTCGTCGGGGTAAGAATTTCCACAACATAAAGAAAATATTTATGAAAATGTGGCGCGACGGTGATTTTTTACCTTTGGCCTTGCCTGTGCCACACAGCGCTTCAACCACCTCAATACATTAAACGTATGCATGGTAAACCCGAAGTTCATGAGGCACAAGATATTTGCCCAAAAAATAAATTTTTAACCAGTGATCAGCACATGGTAGTTTACTGAAGAACCAATAACTCTGCTCATAAAACTCTTCAATTCAAGTTGCAGCTGACAGCTAGCTTACCTCAGCTAAAATTAAGGAACACACTCAGTCACATTTTTGTTTTGATATGAACTGTCATTAACGTTCAAATACTTCTTGAAATACAATGCCCATCTTCAAATGCTCTGGGTGAGCAGTTTACCTCCTGTCTCCCGCAGTTGTTGCAACTGTGACATCAATCGGAAGAGAAATATTTATTTTTGCTCGACAGCAGTTGCCGTGTTTGGCTTTTGTCTGCTGTTATGTTGCTGAAGGCTAATCTACACTGAGGACGTGCCAGGAGTAATCCTGTTTTGTTGCGTCGGGTAATTCTGCGCTCGTGCACGGCTCGGCACAGTACTCCTGAACGCAATAAAACAAACAAAGAATCGTGCGCCGCTACTCCTGGCAACTTCTTCGTGTAGATTGGCCTTAACTGCCATTGTTTGGCAATGGCGCTTGTGCTTGAACTTGCAACGATCTCAGCGGATGTCTGCCTGATTCTAGAAACTGTTATCTACCCAGCTTCTTTTAAGAACTTGCGACAAATAACATGTTCCTTATGTGCATTTACTTACGGAAGGATAAGTTTGTTTGGTGGCGACTGCGGATGGTAAGGCTTGTAAGCTCCCGGTCCTGGCCAGTCAGGCGGTTTTGCAATTAATTCTCGTTTGGTTGTGGAAGTGAACACTGATGAAGGGGCAGCAGGAGTTGTTTTAACTTGCTCGTCTTTGACGTTGTAATGACCTGGAAAGACAACATGTTTGTAAAGGAAACGACCGACGAGTTTTTAGCGGATTGGCTGCACCTGTAATGACGCTTGAGAAACAAATGCCAATCCAATTCATAGACAAAATAATGATACGCAGTTCTGAAGAGAAACAAAACGATCTTCAAAATAACTTACTTGGTGATGGAACTCTTGTGTTTCCAACAGGTATGCTTTGCCTGTTTGTACGTGACTTAAATGCAGCTGTAGCAGCACCTCCATACTTCTTGCCAATGTTAACATTTTCCACCTTTAAAGCACATTTATACCCCATTATTCAACGAGTGCATACCTGGTGAACATTGCTCTCAAACTTTGATAAAGTAATTCTGCGAGATTCAAATTAGGAATCTTTCGTACAAATTGACGGGTTCGTATGTCTTGCATAAGAGACAAACTTTTTAATCGCGGTTCAAGAGCTTACATGCATCGAAACCAAGACATAAACCAACATGTAAAAGCAGACGTAGTTATTACCACGCCGAAAGACTGCTCGCGACGAAGCAGTGACAATAGTAGGAAAAGCAACTTGCTCAAAGGTACATTTGGCAGCGGTGTAATCGAGACGGGGATGACGAGGTCAAAAGTGAGACCGAAACCAGACAAAAGTTTGTGAGGACAAGTTTGCGACTGAAATTCGCTTTAAGTTTCAAAATCGAAGCCAAGTAGGTGCAGCCAATACCGCAAGCGATTTTGCACATCAAATAAATTATGACAGTGTACCGTGTTATACGAAAACCAAGCTTAACTCTTCTTTTAAAAAGATTTTTTCTGGTACAAATGTTGCCTTGTCGCAGGGCACATCTGTGACCTTGGAGCTGCCAGCAGCATCTCACTGGCTAGCTAGGTCGAATGGTCCATCAAAAGTAGTTAATTCTTGTCAGCAGATGTTGGTAGACTCGGCCCTGGGCGTTTCACCAGTGAGTCAGCCTACGCATGTCAAGTTATTTTGAAGCGCCTCTAGTCAAAATTTCACGTGTGTCACTGCGAGTCAACCTGCTTGCATTCCAGCAGTCATCCCTCAGCATTCCGCTTGATACGATAGTGGTATGGCCCAAAAGAGAGCATTTGTCCAGGAAAGTTATCTGCTCAATCATTTCTGCCCTGTTGCTCGGCGCTACTCCACTCATAACAACGAGTGGTTAATTTCCACAGTGGTGACGCAGTCGAAGCTACTAGCAAAATTTTTAAAATAGGACTTGATTTCACGTAACTCCACGCATCCTCATTCCTGAAATCTGCAAGCAACGCTTACAGGTAAAATGCTGAAGGGCTAAAGCAAGCAAACTCAAGAATGAAATGAATAAATCAAATCACAAAGTACGGCAAGTAAAATTAGGAAGATACGCCGTTCTCAAACAATTCCTTTAACTAAAACTGTAAAACCATCTGAAGACAAGTAAAGTACAAGGCAACTAAACCACAGCTACGAAATCGCAGCGAGAGCTATATTACGGTATCACGTAGGACTTATATCCGAATAAAAAATCACGCTGAAAAAGGTTCACTTATACCGTTAATATGTGTATTTAGGGCGAAACTTTCAAGCGCAAGAGGTATTGATACTACATATGATCAAGCTACACTTTCAACTTTAAGGTCGAGGCCAAGGGAAAAGCAAGCTGCAAATCGAATGGTTCGGGAACGAAACTACCAGTTGTGGTTTAACAGATGACATTTTGCAAGCACACTGCACAACTGGCGGTTTGACAACCAATATTCCAGAAAATATTTAAAGGGCTCTGGCTGACGATGCAAGCAAAAAATCAATCACCCGCGATCTTACATGGTATCTGTTTGGACTTGGAACTGAAGACGTTCCAGTCGATGCATTGGCAGTCTTTGCTGCAATGGGTAAGTGAAATGAGCTTGTATTAACGACATTAAACTCCTTTCTGGTTGTCAAAAGAGACGGAAGGTTGTATGAACCAGCTCCAGGCGTTGAAGTCAAATGAGGTTTCACAGCTCTCTGTGTCTGAAATGAAAATATGTTAACACTAATTACCATTTGAAACAGCAAAGAAAGAAACCTTATAGTGTATTGAAAGATTTTGTACTGTTTTATCCGTGTGAGGATTTGTGTCAAGTTGCTTACCTGGTTTTGTGACGAATTTTTGGCTCTGATGAAGGCAGATAGCTGCACAGTCCAAATGTCTTTCTGATAACGCATTTTAGTTGACCAGAAGAGGTTTTCTTGCTGATTTATACACCTGGTGTCTGGAATCAGTGACATTCCATTTAATAATTTGAATTTTTTCTTTAGATGGAGTATTAACAGGGCTGGGTAGTGTTGAAAAAGAGTGTGGCAACGCGCTGCTAGGTAAAAGACAATTCGAGGAGCAAACAAAATAGTTTACTTTCTCCGCCGAGAATATTAAAATGTATATCAATAAAACGTAAGCGAACACCGCCCCCTTCTAAAAACTTGGGGAACGATCTTTCCAGCTATTCTCCGAGTACACCACTAAGTAGCACTTGGTCTGCGCCATTGTGTTACGTAAGCCTTTAAGTATTTTGATATCACTGTTTTACAAAGTCCAAAGACTTGTTGTTCCCAAATGATCTGGTAACTTTCCTTATAGTTAGACCGGTAATTTAATAAAATTGCTGTTGAAATTGTTTCGCTATATTTCATAGCGTGAATTAACATGGGAAAGGTCGCAATATAGCGTAAAAAAAATTCAAAATATATGTCTAATTGACTCGGTATTTTCAGTATCATCTTGATAAGAGTGCTTTTGATCAAAGCATTTCGAAAATTCTTCAAAATTAGACGTTGTACTAATATAATAACAATTTAAGTTATTCGACTTACACGTTATGTTCTACAGAAAAGACAAATGTGATTGCTGAAAGAGTTCAGCAATTGCAATGCAACATCACTACAACGAATTCTGTAACAAATATTCTCCTTTTATGATAAGTGTCATTACGTGTCTGAACAGGTAATTTTTCTAATTGACCCCCACCTTTGCTTGTGGAAACAAACGTATTTCAGGTTTCCATACCGACGATGGTGATTCAAATATACAGTATATCAAAGCAAACCACATGTCATGTTGCAGATGAGGACATTCGATTGAAATCACTGTAAAGCATTACAACTACAACTCAAACAACCTCTTGTTCCTTTTAAGCCTGGCAGCTGAAAAACATCAAACAAGGCACTCGAAGCTACTGCACAGTATATGCTTTTAGCAATATGCTTATAATTTATATCTGAGCCATACTCTGCAAAACAGTTGTACTGCCCTGCAAACTGCATTTGCAGTGAAACTAACGAGCTACCCGAGAAATAGAAGTTTACAAATGAATACGAGGTAAGGGCGTTTTTTCTCTGGTCAGCGCCCTTAAATCTCACAGTTATCGTGTCTGTTGTCAAATTCATCGAGGAAGTTTTTAAATGGGTATCCTAAGGTTTCTCTTCTTCAACTGGTAGTAGCGCAACGCTGCTTAGTATTTCACTGGACATGAAATTTTTGAAAAATATTTTGCTTACAGCTTTTATTTCTGAAAAGCTTATCTCACAGAAAGCGCTTGAAAGAGGGCCACAGGGACAAGTTCCCACTCGTAATGGCAGTGAAACAACCTTGCAAAGACGATGTAGATTGAAATATATGTGAAAGCAAACCACATGTCATGATAAGGAAAAGATTTATTCAAACACGTTTCTTCACAGGATGTATTTCGTGCCTCAAATCGATGCCCAGATGAAGCAAGGAGGGAGAAAAGCCCTCCGTAGCTTTTAGCCACACACTACTATCGACGTTTCAGTGGTAGTTGGAGGTCGATAGTGGCGGGCATGCCCAATTCAGTTGTATTGCAGCTTAACTGGCATTAATCGCAAATATGAGATTTGCATATGTGTTATATAATATGCGATGGATACNTTTCAATCAAATATTCAATTGACTCTCAAACGGGTTATGTATAGTCACATGCAACCAAGATCTGCGCATTTCATATGTTGAGCATAGCGAGGTTGCGGTAACTACTTAGAGGCTTGTCGCGAACAGTACTACATATTGCAAAAAACTGATTAATTTCTAGGCCTAAATGCAAGAGCTTTGAAATCCATAAAGTGCCTGCGAAAAAAGCTACAATGCTGTTCAAATAACAACTGACAAGATAAAAATACTACCAAGCCACTTGTTAGATTCACTGTATTTACATTTTTATGCAAAACTAACAGCACATGCGTTAATCAAAATGAGACGACTGAGCTAGTATCTGTGCAATGAGTCTTGAAATTCTTAATTACGTGCTTGTGAGAGCTAATCTCAATTACGTGCTTGTGAGAGCTAAGCTAATCTCATGTCATCCTCAACGTCCATTATATTCCTGTTTTATGGACAAGGCTGAAAATCCGTATTAACTGCAAACTACTGTACACTATGCTAGACAGTTACTTTTAACGTTTATGCACATGCACGTCACTTGATAGGCCTGCTAGTAAGATCGCGGCATCTGTCAACTACACGCTACTTTGTCCTGGAATCATGAGTTTGAACCATAACGAATAGAAAATAATGAATGTAATACGGAACTATAACGATAAGAATATCGGTTGTGCTTTGTTGGCATTTCAACTGATAAGTATTCGCAGCAGGACAGGTGTTTACGCGGTTGACGTTATCTCAGCATCACTACATCACTGACCAGCGCTTACTGTTTCTAGTAGTAACGTATGTCTGCGTTAAGGTCGATCGGAACTGTATATCAGAAACCAGATATGAATTATAACGGAAATAATGTGAACTTAACAAAAATACATCCGTGCTTTGGTTTGCTGATGCGACACACAATGTTGACATGCGCAGTTGTACAAATTCGAGTCTTCGGCAAACTATTGCGGCTGCAGTTCGCGACCCCACAGCCACTCCTTCGCGACCCGCTTTGGGGTCGCGACACACCGGTTGGGAACCACTGTTCTGGAACAATGATGGACACGCTACAACCAAATCTTTCGCGATAATACTAAAACAGCATTTTTCGTGATCGTCTAGCTAGCTAGACCATAGTGATGGGAAAGCCTACTGCGATTGCAGGCCGTTTTTTTGGCCCACGGACACTTCGGTGGACCATTGTTACACTTAGCGCATCGTATCGATCGGAAAGTTTTCTATTCCAGTTTTGTTACGAATGCGTCTCATTTCTGGAAAAATGCCCAAAAATAAAAAAGGTTTTAAGCTAATTTACCTGTCTTCCCAGCATTTATATCATTTAAGTTCAGGGTTGCTTCGGTCATTCTCAATTCCGTTTACTACGTAAGGTTTTTAGGATAAGAGGTGCATTGCTTTTGGCTTCGTGGGCCTCAATGACCTATGGTCCATGATTTGCCCGTGGATATTCTAGAATCACAACACCACAGAAAAAAATCATGAACAACGCATGACTTCCATTGTGATCACCATACATTCTACGGCCACAGCCTGACCTGAACATTTTATCGTGCATCTTGCTTCTTAGGAACGCTTGCTGCTCCTCACAATGTACAGTAGAAAACTGCCACCATACAGAGAATAAGATGAAGTGAGATGATTATAACCTTATATATAATTTCAACTGGAGTTAGAATTAATAGATTTCGAAGACTGATTTTCTCTTCGGAAACGAGAAAAGGTAAGCCAAGAAATTCGATTGCTCATTTTTCTTACAAAACTATAGTACTGCCAACTGGTCCAACTTTCCCGGAAATCTATGTAAAAACGTTTGTATACTGACCTACTGGATGTTGCACAGCAACTCATTTATCATGGACCTGTTTCTCCTTGAACAGCGTTTGCTCATGTTCCAAACCAACTAGTTCATATGCCACAGCGTGCACGCGGCAGTGATGCTGCCTTGACAACCATGTGTTGTTGCCCTTACTGTGTCCAGGGTCTCCCGGGACTTATGTTTACAGCACTTTTATATTTTGATTAGAAAATCTCACAAAATTCTGAAGGTTTTGGCCAATGCTATATGTGTATGTCCTTTTATTCGTTTCTCCCACAGACAAGGTGGGCCTGTGAGTAACTAGCAATATTTAAGGCAATGGTTAATATGTAAAAATACAGCACCTTCGTTTGCAACGATGCAGTGGTCCTACAACCTGCGCATAGCGAGGTTAAGGTGCGCTTGGGTCAAAAACACCTTCGGCGCTCTCATGTGCAAACTGTAAACCGTAAACAATTATGTGTTAAAAAAATCAGACCTGCTTCACGCAACCCTCACATTTCCACGATGACCTTCATCGGTGCTTGCAAGCAGTCCGTATTCTAAGCTTGGTAAAAAGGTGTTTTTCAGAAGTACCGGTTACTTCAGGGGCTAGGTCTGTAGATTTCGTCTTGCTTAATGGCTGTATCAGCATAGTAAGCCAATAACGCAAAAGGAATGTGGTTCGCGTCAGACAGTAAAACGTACAGCTGTAATATTACGAATTCCTTCGAAATCATTCAATGGTAAAACCTGACAAGGTCAAGTAACCAAACTGGTTAAAAAACACTTATGATCAGGAGAACACACTAGCTGATTCCTATACATTTCCTTCCACATTTAGAAAGATTACCGTTGACAGGGTTCACTGTTGTTGCTGTGTGACTGGTTAGTTTTCCCTAAACAGTTGCCAAAATTTCGTAGAAAGGCACACCAGTAACAACTGTTTTTTTGTATTTTTTCATTTCGTGAAACTATTCCGTTTATCCAGCGAAGGTTAAAAGCTGATTGAAAACAACGGGAAGCGAAAGTGAGCGTGCTCACGGGTCAAACAAATGACCGGGAATGCACCAAGGTTACCAATCAACGCCTTTGGTTCTGTCTTAGCTGCCATTGTTTTGTTTTGAGCACGATGAAGCTTCTGACTGGACCTTCCTCGTGGTTATCTATCAACAGCAGGGTTACGAAACAAGAGTGTTAACCTGATAAATGCTTGCAATGTTAACATGTTTGCAACACGTGGAGTTTCTTCAACAACTACTGTGGAGCGAAAATACTTTCACTAAACTGCACGTGGTCTGAACCTGGAGCAAACAAAGAGATTGTGACGGGCGTGCTAAGGCCACCGGATAATATTTGGTGCAGCAACGTTGCGGGGCTCCGACAGTGGTGCTCAAGACGAATGCAGGTCGGAATAGCTGTTCAAAGAAAGTTTCTCTCAAGGAACTCAAGGCTTTTCGACTGCGTTAATAAGGAGAATGCGTTGAGCTTCGGTCTTTTGGCACATGGGGCATCGCATCGCGCTCCCTCAGTACTCCACTGCCACAAATAGCTTAGCCTCGCTTCTTCCAGACTTAAGGTCTTAACAGACATGGGAATTAAAACTTTGTCAAACCATCCTCGCATGTTCCAACTTAATGCACGTTTCGTTTACCTTTTCGCTAACTTTTACCCACCAAGACAAAAAGCTCGCAGTACCTTCGAAGCAAAACTTCCGGTCCCACGTTTCGAAAACGAGGTTGATTGTTTCTCAATTTCTCCATGCAAGCACTGGTAGTTTCCCGGACCTGGAACATCATTCTGAATTCAAACAGACATTGTTCAGCAAATATATTATTTCAGATCATAAACAGTTGCCGAAATTTTGTAAAGGATTTAAAAACATTTAGATACACCAGCGACAAAGTAAACACCATCAACTAAGTCACTTTTGTAGAGCCCACATTGACCAAACCAAAGACCCGTGTCATCATGTTGACAAACGCTTACCGTGTAAGAATCCTCATTAAACCGTTTTGCTTGAGCATGGAATCCCTTTTTGTCTGAATTGTTGGTCACAATTGTTTGGTACTTGCTCGGAATCGAGGCAGAAGCTGCAGCGATTCCATGACCTACGAAATCCGAAAACTCTGTGTTTGTCTGTAGTGAAGCAAATGCTGGAATATACGAAGCTTATTACAAAATTACCAAACTACTTGTTCTGGTGACAGTGAAATACCAAACCATACCACTCAATGCAAACAAGAACGACGCGGTTATTAACAGCAACTCTCCACTCAACAACCAAAGCTCTCACCTGATAAAACTATCGGGTTTACAGTCACAGTGATCAAAGATCAAGCGAATACAAAAAAGGAAATCATCCAATCAGGTTTATTGCGATGCGACAAGGGCCTCCCCCTTTTAAGGGCGCTCTAAGCTCCTCAGCCACTTAAAGGCAGTCAGTCTATAGGTATGTGAAACCGATAAATAGTTGGGAAATATTTCTAACAGCTCCTGCAGTTAAACCTACACCCAAGGTATTGGCCTCCTCTCCTTAAAACTACCTTGGGGATGCGAAGTGTGGTCTACAGATGACGGGACAACTTAGTGACCCTAACATTCGCCCCGAGCATGCGTTGTACAAAACAAAAGATACAAATCAACTGTGGAGATGTCACTCAGCTCCACACTTGTCGCCGTAAAACAACACGGTTTACGGCAATCTGTGGGTCGTAAGCCGAGTTAGCTGGATGTAGAACACGGTACCACAATAAGTCAGTCTTGTCAGGGGGGTGCTTTGGTGGGCTTAGCTCTCCAAATTGAAATACGAAACACTATAAGTTAGTGGAATTTTTGTCAAATTTGGATGTCAAGCCCCCCCTGCACGAACGTAAAGCCCCCCTATTGACGACTCTCTGGCGAAGGTTCTGGGTAAATTACGTTGGGAAAGACCTTGTGTCCCATTGGTAAGCTACTTCCCGCCTTAAGCTAGACATCCGCAACCCAATAAATTGCTGACCCGTCCACCAGCCCCGCCTAGGCAAATGGGGATAGAGCAAAAATATAAAAGTGGACGAAAATAGTTTACCTGCGATTATAAGTGTTAAACCAACCAAATTGTTTTAGATCATACTCTCTGTCGATGCAGCTGGAATCATGAAGTGTTCGAACCATACGACACGGCTACTGTGCTAACCCAGATCAAAACATCCCTCATATTTTTTTTTTGAGGAAGATACCTACGGTGGACCATGGACTGGGAACAACGCAAGTTAACACCGGTGGCCTTGCAGGAAACAAGACTTCGTGATTTACGTTTTACCAAAGAAAGAACTTTACGTTCTACTGGTGAGAACGAAAGCAGGAGAACCTTGCCATTCACGTAGGGTTATCCTGCATTCACGACATCGGTTTTGCAATTACTGCACCAACAAACCGGCCGAAGTCATTGGACCCCTATCGCCCGGTGTCTCAGAACAAGTCATGATAGTAAACAGGTCTGTTCCACTGAACACAATATGTGCTCATGCGCTAACTCTTCCTAGTCTTGTTGATGTCAAGAAAACATTCTGTGTCTGTCTGATGCAGAGATTCCCAACCTGAGGTACATTTGCCTATGTGAAGGGGTTTATTTAAGGGTAGAATAGAAAAGAAAAATATATTTATATATTACTCAGCTTCCCTTTCAAAGCACACATGTTCGTAACAGACCAGTGCATGACAGACCACGTTCATAACAGACCCCCATACATAACACACATTCACAACGGGTGTGTTATGAACGGGACTATTATGAACGTGGTCTGTTTTGAATGGACCTCATTATTTATTTCTAAATATTATTTTCAAAAATCATTATATGGTTATGTTAAATACAGTATATATACTTTGAGACATGAAAACGGAGTTAAACCTTCAAAGCAGACATGGGGCGATTACATCACAAGTGTAACCGATTAGGATTACTTGCTACATGCTCGATTAGGATTAAACAAAATCACAATGTAATCGATTACGATTACATTTGTCTTGAAACATCCTCAGAAAGAAAACAAAACCCATTTGCATGGTTTGATGTAAGTATATTTTCAGACACCATCGATATGAACAAATGCAATAAACGAAATTACGAATGACTGAGGACTAAGCACCAAAAATATGAAAAATTATATTATATTATAGTATACAGAATCGCATGGGATTATTTTCAACTGCAACAAAACTGTTTGTATGACGTTTAAGGCTAAAAGTGCAAGAAGTACAGCCACTCCAGTCTTGACTTT